>ENA-OQHZ01000133-OQHZ01000133.1-human-gut-metagenome-genome-assembly--contig:-NODE-133-length-63437-cov-13.207560_pt1 | contig 63437 bp, 74 predicted proteins | sample MGYA00242642_ERZ504734 | MGnify/ENA primary metagenome ERZ504734 (study PRJEB26092, sample SAMD00036210) | human gut metagenome | host: Homo sapiens | study: EMG produced TPA metagenomics assembly of...
GTGCTCAAATCCGTGGCATACGCATGGCAGCAGCAAAGCCTGACCGATGACGCGAAAATGCTGTTCGACCTGTCCCGAGAGCTGTACGAACGGTTTGCAGTATTGGGGGAGCGGGCCACCAAACTGGGTTCCGCCATCACCAAAACGGTCGGCGCATACAACTCGTTCGCCGCGTCGCTCGAATCGCGCGTGCTGGTCACCGCGCGCAAACTGCAACGCGTCGACCAAAGCAAGGTCATCGGCACCGTCGACATGATCGCGCCCGAAAAAGGGGATATCCGCGAGTTGTCCGCTCCCGAGACCAACGCCGAATGACCATGTTTATCGCTCATAAATCACCCATACCGCACGGTGAATGACGAGCCGAAAGGATAGGCTGGAACCATGACCGAAGAGAACACTTTCCGCAAGACGACACCGGTTCCGACGCATGATTCCGCTGCGGGCCAGTCTGTTTCCGCTTCGACGGAATCCACCGTCGATTTCGCCATGCTCGAACCTCGCGACCAGCTCAAGACGCTGCTGCAGGCCGAAATGAAGGACAAGCCTTTCTCGGAACTCTCCTCCGTGCTGTTCGACCATCGTGGAGCCTCCATCGTCGGCCATATCCTGCTCGACACGTTGGAGGAAGCCGGCTATTCCGTCGACGATTTCGACGCGGTCGGCGCATTGACCGCCGCGGCCGTGCCGCTGGTCTCCGCCATGATCCAGGCCGCCGCCTCCCGTGGTGAGGATTTGGACGGTTTCGTCATGGACTTCGTCTATCCGTCCATCAAGGGTCCGTCGATTGCCGGCAAACGCGTGGTGCTGATCGACTCCTGGCTGTCTGAAAAATCGTATGTGCAGACCTCATCGCTGGTCACCCTGCGCAACGGCAACGAGCTGAGCCTCGACTTCTCCGTGGTGGAGAACGAAGGCGCCAAAGTGCTGGCCGTTGCCTCGCTGATCGGCGGTGTCGACATGGTCGACCCGACCATCAAGGTCATCAACCCGGTCACTTCGGAGGAATCCGAACTGCCGTTCGTCGAAGTGTTCAAGGAATCCGAACTCCACTGAACACCGAGTTTCCCGCCGACCGACCGCAAACATATCTGCCGTTGACGTCGTCGAATGTGCGATGACAAGCATGATGATGCATACGGATGCGCGGGCCTTTGACATATTTGTATTGCTGTTCCTATGAAGGGGAGAACGTGCACGATCCCAATCCCATCGATGTTGCCGCACAGGCATCCGGCGAACCGACGTTCCGCGAGGTCGGCGTAGGACCGTGGTCGCAAACCCATCCAGGCGAACCACGCCCGGACGATGCGTCATCCCCCAATTACGACATCCGCTTCGACTCCACCCTGCTCGACGAAGGCGACCGCCGCAACGTGCTCGACCGCTACCGCTACTGGACGGTCGCGGCCATCAAAGCCGACCTGGACTCCCGCGGGCGCCACGATTTCGAAGTCGCCGTGGAGAACTGGACCCACGATTTCAACATCGGCTCCATGGTGCGCACCGCCAACGCGTTCCAAGCGCGCCGCGTGCACATCGTCGGCCCGCACAAATGGAATCGCAAGGGCGCGCTCATGACGGAGCTGTACCAGCACGTCGAAAACCATCCATCCATAACGGAACTCGTCGAATGTTGGAAACTGCGCATCGCCGGCGAAATCGCCGCCGCCCAATCGCAAGCCGCCGCCATCGCCTTCCATATGCGTGGCTCCGCAGCCGCGACGGACGGCGCTTCCGGCACTGCCCCGAACACAGGCGAAACCATGGCCCAACTGGAAGCCTTGGACGCGAAAATAGCAGAACTGCAAGCCGCCCGCGTCATCGCGCTCGACATCATTCCCGGCGCGGTGCCCATGGAAACCTACCATTTCCCCAAACGCTGCCTCATGCTTTTCGGCGCGGAAGGCCCGGGCCTGTCCGAAAAAGCGCTCGAACTGGCCGATGACGTGGTCTACATCTCCCAATTCGGCTCGGTCCGTTCCATCAACGCCGGCGCCGCCGCCGCGGTCTCCATGCACGCCTGGATCGCCCAGCACGCCGCGCCGCAAGCCTGATCGCGCCATCGGCACGCGGCAAGAAAAGCCGTCGAACGTTGCTGTACCGGAAAGATGACCAGGTGTCCAACGATTGGGTTGCGAAATGGAAGGCAACGTCCGCTGCTGGGTTGCGAACGGGGCACGAAATAGGGCACACGCTCGTCACGCAGACGCGTTACTGTTAGGGTCATGCCTACTTTCACCAAAGAAGAAATCGTGCATTTGGGCGATCTGGCCCGAATCGCACTCACGGACGAGGAAATCACCCGTCTGCAGGGCGATCTGAACGTCATCGCCGAATCCATCAACAAGGTCCAGGAAGTCGCCACCGACGACGTGGAACCGACCGCGAACCCGGTTCCGCTGGAAGCCTACCTGCGTCCGGACGTCCCCGAGACCCCGCTGACCCAGGCCGAAGCCACCGCAGGCGCCCCGGTCTCCGAGGCCGGCATGTTCGTCGCACCGCGCATTCTGGGACAGGAGTGATATGAGCACCACCGAAATCGTCAAGCTTTCCGCCGCCGAGATGGCGGCCAAGATCAAGACCAAGGAAGTTTCCAGCCGTGAGCTGGTCGAAGCCCACCTTGCGGTCATCGAATCCGCCGAACCGAGCGTCAAGGCCTTCCTGAAGGTCTCCGCCGACCAGGCCCTCGAGCAGGCCGACGCCTTCGACGCCAAGTCCGATGAGGACAAGGCGCAGATGCCGGAACTCGCCGGCGTGCCAATCGCCATCAAGGACATGATCGTCACCAAGGGCATCGAAACCACCGCCGCATCCAAGATCCTCGAAGGCTGGGTGCCGCCGTACGACGCCACCGTCATCGAGAAGCTCAAGGCCGCGGGCATGCCGCTGTTGGGCAAGACCAACCTCGATGAATTCGCGCAAGGCTCCTCCACCGAGCACTCCGCCTACCAGACCACCCACAATCCGTGGGATACCGAGCGCGTGCCGGGCGGTTCCGGCGGCGGTTCCGCAGCCGCAGTGGCCGCATTCGAAGCTCCGCTCGCCCTGGGCACCGACACCGGCGGCTCCATCCGCCAGCCGGGTTCGCTGACCGGTACCGTCGGCGTCAAGCCGACCTACGGCGGCGTCTCCCGTTTCGGCGCGATCGCCATGGCCTCCTCGCTCGACCAGATCGGCCCGTGCTCCCGTACGGTGCTCGACTCGGCCCTGCTGCAGGAAGTGATCGGCGGACACGACAAGCGCGATTCCACCTCCATTCCGGAAGGCCCGCGTCCGATGGTCGCCGCCGCCCGCGAAGGCATGAAGCGCGATCTGAAGGGCCTCAAGGTCGGCCTGATCAAGGAGCTCGGCGGCGAAGGCTTCCAGCCGGGCGTCATGGCCCGCTTCAACGAAGGCGTCAAGAAGCTTGAGGAGATGGGCGCGGAGGTCATCGAAGTGTCCCTGCCGCACCTGCCGTACTCCCTCGGCGCCTACTACATCATCATGCCGTCCGAGGTCAGCTCCAACCTGGCCCGTTACGATGGCATGCGCTACGGCCTGCGCGTCATGCCGCCGGCAGGCGTTCCGCAGACCGCCGCCAACATGATGGCCTACACCCGTGAGGCCGGCTTCGGCGACGAAGTCAAGCGTCGTATCATCCTCGGCACCTACGCCCTGTCCGCCGGCTACTACGATGCCTGGTACGGCTCCGCGCAGAAAGTCCGCACCCTGATCATCGACGACTTCAAGAAGGCCTTCGAAAAGGTCGACGTGCTCGTCGGCCCGACCAGCCCGGTCACCGCGTTCAAGTTCGGCGAGAAGACCGAGGACCCGATGGCCATGTACGCCATCGACATCACCACCATTCCGGCCAACCTCGCCGGCGTGCCGGCAATGAGCATCCCGGCCGGCCTGAGCGACGACGGCCTGCCGGTCGGCTTCCAGTTCCTCGCCCCGCAGCAGCGCGACGAGGTCATGTACAAGCCCGCCGCCGCTCTCGAAGCGGCCCTCGAGGAAAGCTGGAACGGCCCGATCTGGCAGTCCCTGAAGACCCCGTGGCTCGACGGACTGGACAAGTAGGAAGCATCGGAGGAAAGAAAACAAAATGGCTGAAAAGTTGATGAAGTACGCCGATGCCGTCAAGAAGTTCGACCCGGTCATCGGTCTGGAAACCCACGTGGAGCTGTCCACCACCACGAAGCTGTTCTGCCCGGCCGAAGTCCACTTCGGCGGCGAGCCGAACACCCAGCTCACCCCGGTGAGCCTCGGCCTGCCGGGCTCCCTGCCGGTGGTCAACAAGACCGCCGTCGATTACGCGATCAAGCTGGGTCTCGCCCTGCACTGCGAAATCGCCGAATGGAGCCAGTTCGCCCGTAAGAACTACTTCTACCCGGACATGCCGCGCGATTACCAGATCTCGCAGTATGACAAGCCGACCAACGGCAACGGCTACCTCGACGTGGAGCTTGAGGACGGCACCATCTTCCGTGTGCCGATCGAGCGCGCCCACATCGAAGACGACGCCGGCAAGAACACCCACGTCGGTGGCGCTGACGGACGTATCGAAGGCGCCGACCACTCGCTGGTCGACTACAACCGCGCCGGCGTGCCGCTGATCGAAATCGTGACCAAGCCGATCGAAGGCGCAGGAGACCGCGCCCCCGAAATCGCAGGCGCCTACATGCGCGCCATCCGCGACATCGTGCGTGCGCTGAACATCTCCCATGCCCGCATGGAGCAGGGCAACATGCGCGCCGACGTGAACGTGTCGCTGCGCAACAGCCCGTCCGATCCGTTCGGCACCCGTTCCGAAACCAAGAACGTGAACTCGTTCCGTGGCATCGAGAAGACCATCCAGTACGAGATCCGCCGCCAGGCCGCCATCCTTTCCGAAGGCGGCGAGATTCTGCAGGAGACCCGTCACTGGGACGAGGCCTCGCAGACCACCGCCGGCGGCCGCGTGAAGTCCGACGCCGATGACTACCGCTACTTCCCGGATCCGGATCTGGTGATGCTGCACATCACCAAGGAGCACATCGAGGAGATGAAGGCCCAGATGCCGGAAATGCCTCGTGAGCGCCGCAACCGCCTGAAGGGCGAGTGGGGCTTCAACGATCTGGAGATGCGCGACGTGCTCAACGCCGACGCGCTGGACCTGCTCGAGGACACCGTCAAGGCCGGCGCTTCCGCCTCGGGCGCCAAGAAGTGGTGGCTGGGCGAGCTGTCCCGCGAAGCCAACAACAAGGGCGTGAGCCTTGAAGAGCTGCCGATCACCCCGGCCGACGTCGCCGAGGTCGAGAAGCTCATCGCCGACGGCAAGCTCAACGACAAGCTCGCCAAGCAGACCGTCGCAGGCGTGCTCGCCGGCGAAGGCACTCCGGACGAGGTCGTCAAGAAGCACGGCTTCCAGGTCGTTTCCGACGACGGCGCGCTCGAAAAGGCCGTCGACGAGGCACTCGCGGCCAACCCGGACATCGTCGAGAAGCTCAAGAGCGGCAACATGAAGCCGATGGGCGCGATCATCGGCGCCGTCATGCGCGCCACCCGCGGCCAGGCCGACGCGAAGGCCGTCACCAAGATCGTGATGGGCAAGATCAAGTGACGTTCCGGCGATTGCCGAACGTTGCCTGATTGATGGCATCGAAAGGCGTGCGTTTTTGCGATGAGAGGAATCGTAAAAACGCACGCCTTTCTGCATTTTGTTGCTTTTTATCTGCTTTTACATGCCTTTTCGTACGATTCACGCGTCGGCTGGGGGAGGTTTCACGGGGATTTTGCCTAACAAAACTCCCAGCTGGCGTTCAGTCGGGTACAATACCGTCGGTATGGGTGTGGCGAGGGACCGCGCCGAGAAACATAGGGAACGATAATCATGTCAGAGTACGCTGAAACCACAGCGAAGGAACAGACGACGGACCAGCGGGCGAGGGAGCTGCCGGAACGCATCGTCATTCCGCCCATCAAGGGCGAGATGGTGCACTTGCGCCCCGCCACCATCGACGACATCGCACGCATGGAGGTCATTGAGGCGTACGTCGGCGCATCCGGCATCACCGGCAAGGACCGCGTGGCCGAACGTGGCGCTGTGAACGCGTGGGTGCGTCGTTCCGTGGCATGGTCCAATGGCGAAAAATCGAACAAATCCGGCGTGGGGGATCCGGAATCTCGTCGTACCATCGCATGGTCCATCGTCACCGAAGCCGACCATGACGGCGACGGCGAGCTTGACGCGGCCTCTTCCGACAACGTGATCGGCATGATCTTCCTCATCGACATCGACGGCTGGGCACGTTCCGCCCGCATCCAAGTGGTGCTCGGCAAGGACTACCGCGGCCGCGGCTACTCGCGAGACATCATGCCCCGCGTGATGACGTACGGCTTCGCGCCGGAACCGGCGGGCCTCGGCATGCACCGCATTTGGGTGGCCGTGCCGGAACAGAACACGCGTTCCGTATCCGTCTACCAGTCGCTCGGCTTCGTGCCGTCCGGCCGTTCGCGCGATGCCCTGTGGAACGCGTCGGAGAACCGTTACCAGGACCTCATCGTCATGGACACGCTCGTCGACGAATTCGACCCGATCCGCTCGCTCGACGCGTTCGGCATGCACGTGATCGAAGACAATCCGGGCGTCAAGGAGGCGTTGAGCGCCCGCGAACACTCGATCGCCATCCAACTCAACTCCGTACATAAGGGCGATGCGGACGATGCCGCAGCGGCAGGCCAGAGTGGAGACACGGCGCAGACCTCCGCCGACGAGACGTCTGCCGCGCCATCGCAGGAATCGCAGCCGAACGAAGCATCCGGAACGGCGAAGACGGACCAGAAGGCCGGCGATGCCGACAACAACTGGCCGTACAGCTCGGATGAGCGCAAAACCTCGAAGGATGCTTGGTGGCGCACGCTTGGACGTGGCCGCAAGCGCGACACGGAAGGCAGACGATGAGCGCCGAGGACCTCGACAACTACGAAACCGACGCCGAGCTGTCCCTATACAAGGAATACCGCGACGTCATCAAACTGTTCACCTACGTTGTGGAGACCGAGCGCCGCTTCTATCTGGCCAACAAGGTCGATTTCAACGTGCGTTCCGCCGGCCAGGACGTCTACTTCGACGTGCGGCTGACCGACGCGTGGGTGTGGGACGTCTACCGTTCCAGCCGTTTCGTCAAGAACGTGCGCATCGTCACGTTCAAGGACGTGAACGTCGAGGAAGTGCAGAAAACCGACATCGACATTCCCGACAGCATGTAGCAGACCTACGGAAAACCAGTCTTCGGCGGAAGCCGTACGGCTGGTTTTCCTTCTATCAGGGCGATTGCTGTCGGACTTGGCGGTGATTTTGTGTGCATGCGCACAGGTGCGCTGTGCGTTTCCCTACCTTCGGGTAGAATATCTTCGATTTTGTTTGTAAGGAGACTTCAAAGTGACGCAAAAGCAATCCGTGGTCATCATCGGTGGCGGCCCTGCCGGCCTGACTGCCGCTTGGGAGCTCGTCAAGGACGGTGGCTCCGAACAGTACGACGTGACCGTGCTGGAAGCCACCCGCGAATTCGGCGGCATCTCCCGCACCGTCAAGCATGACGGCAATCGTATGGATATCGGCGGCCACCGCTTCTTCTCGAAGGACGACCGCATCATGGACTGGTGGAAGGACGTTCTGCCGCTGCAGGGCGCACCCAGCTATGATGACAAGAAGCTCCACCGCGAGCATGATATGGAGCCGGGCGGCCCGGATCCGGAAATCGAAGACAAGGTGATGCTCAAGCGCCACCGCGTGTCCCGCATCTACTGGAACCGCCACTTCCTCGACTACCCGATTTCCCTGAGCGCCAACACCCTGAAGGCCATGGGCTTCAAGCTCACCATGGTCGCCGGCTTCAGCTACCTGAAGTCCATGGTGCACAAGCTGCCGGAAACCAATCTGGAGAACTTCTACATCAACCGTTTCGGCCGTAAGCTCTACTCCATGTTCTTCGAGGGCTACACCGAGAAGCTGTGGGGCCGTCACCCGTCCGAAATCTCCGCCGACTGGGGCGCACAGCGCGTCAAGGGCCTGAGCATCATGGGCGTGCTGAAGAACGCCTTCCAGAAGCTCCTGCCGAAGAAGCGCGACAACTCCGAAGTCGAAACCTCCCTCATCGAGGAATTCTGGTATCCGAAGCTCGGCCCGGGCCAGCTGTGGGAAACCGTCGAATCCAACTGCGAAGCCGCCGGCGTGAAGGTCATCACCGACGCCAATGTGGTGGAAATTCGCCAGAAGGACGGCAAGATCGCATCCGTCGTGTACGAGGATTCCGAAGGCAACCGCACCGAAATGGCCGCGGACGACTTCATTTCCTCCATGCCGGTCAAGGACCTTGTCAACGCCGTGGACGCCTCCGACCAGCCGGCTCCGAAGGACATGACCGAAATCGCCAACGGCCTGCCGTACCGCGACTTCGTCACCGTCGGCCTGCTCGTCAAGCACCTGCGCCTGACCAACACCACCGACATTCCGACCCTCGGCAACCCGCCGATCGTGCCGGATTGCTGGATTTACGTGCAGGATCCGGGCTACAAGGTCGGCCGTCTGCAGATCTTCAACAACTGGAGCCCGTACCTGGTCAAGGACGTCGACAACACCGTGTGGATCGGCCTCGAATACTTCTGCGAGGAAGGCGACTCCTTCTGGAACATGACCGACGAGGAAGCCACCAAGTTCGCCATCCAGGAGCTCACCCGCATGCAGGTCATCAACGGCCCGCAGGACGTGCTCGACTCCCACCGCGAACGCGTCAAGAAGGCTTACCCGGCCTACTTCGACACCTACGACCGCATGCCCGAACTCGTCGACTACCTCGACTCCTTCGGCAACCTGTACTGCGTTGGCCGTAACGGACAACACCGTTACAACAACATGGACCACTCCATGGCCACCGCCATCGAAGCCGTCAAGGACATCAAGAGCGGCGAAACGTCGAAAGACAACGTGTGGTCGGTCAACACTGACAAGTCCTACCACGAAGAAAAGTAGAAAAATAAATAACGCGTGCGCATACGCCCTTTCTCCGGCGCTCGACGTACCTTTGTACGCCTTCGGCCTCAGACGGGCGTCTTCGCACGCGTTATTTATTTTTCGCAGCGTAACTTTGATCAAGCCCATGCTTTTTGGCATGGGCTTTTTCATTGCGATTTTCATTGCGATTGCGCGGTGCGCGGACCGCACGGGCGGACCGCGCGTGCCCGCTTCGCGTTGGTCTGGGTTGCGTTGTATGGTTAGGACAGTTCAAAAACCGCGATGTTTCGCGGCGGACTTTTCATTCGACGGAAATTTTCCGCAATTCTTTTTTACAGCTGTCGCGGGCGCATGCCTGTGGAAGCCAAGGAAAGGCAACTACCAGTGGCAACAAGCCCTAATCTCGATGATATGAAACTGCCCGAGCTCAAGGAGCTCGCCAAGCAGATGGGACTTCGTGGTGTCTCCACCATGCGCAAGACCGAACTGATCGCAACACTTCAAGCCGCCCGTTCCGGCGGCCAGGCTCCGGCCGGCGTCACCGTGCGCGCGCCAAAGTCCGCTCCCGCCGCAGACGCTGAGGTCAAATCGGCAAAGGACAAGAAGGCCGATGAAGCCAAGCAGGAGGAACGCCCCGTCCGTGCCAAGCAGGCCAAGTCCGCGGAATCCTCCGAAGTCGCGGATGCCGTGGCAGCGGTGGACGCGTTGAAGCCGAACGATGAAGCGCCGAAGCGTCGTCGCCATCGTGACGCCGAAGCCGGCGCCGACCTGCTCGCCGAACTGGGCCTTGACGATGCCGCTCCGAAGCAGGATGACCGCCGTCGCCGTCGTGATGACGACCGTAGGGACGATTTCGAGCCGCGTCGCCGCCGTCGCGTGGCGGACGGGCCGAAGAGCGAAGACGTCGTGCGCGACCTTGATGACATCCTCGCCACGCTGCCGTCGCAGGAAGACGCCGACGATGATAAGCGTCGCGACGAGACCGAAGACAACGAATACCGTCACAGCCGTGGACGCAACGATCGCCGTGGCCGCCGTATGCGTGGCCGTGACCGCGATTACGACGAGCGTGACGAGCGTCGCGGCAGGGGCGATCGCAATGATCGCAACGACCGTAACGATCGCGCCGACCGCATGGACCGCAACGCCGACCGCGACCAGCGCAACGATCGTATGGATCGCGCCGACCGCGACCAGCATCGCGACGAGCCGAAGGAAGACCTCGTGCCGGTCGCCGGCATCGTCGACGTGCTCGACTCCTACGCGTTCGTGCGTACGTCCGGCTACCTGCCGGGACCGAACGACGTGTATGTCTCCATGGGCCAGGTCAAGAAGTACGGCCTGCGCAAGGGCGACGCCGTGCACGGCTCCATCCGCGCCCCGCGTGAAGGCGAACGTCGCAACCAGCGTCAGAAGTTCGTGCCGCTGCAGTCCATCGACTCCATCAACGGCATGAGCGTCGAGGAAGCGCAGCATCGTCCGCAGTTCAGCAAGCTCACCCCGCTGTATCCGCAGGAACGCCTGAAGCAGGAGACCACGCCGAACAAGCTCACCGGCCGCCTCATCGACATCGTGGCGCCGATCGGCAAGGGCCAGCGTGGCCTGATCGTGTCCCCGCCGAAGGCCGGCAAGACCATCACCCTGCAGAACATCGCCAACGCGATTGCCACCAACAATCCGGAAGTCCACCTGATGGTCGTCCTCGTGGACGAACGTCCGGAGGAAGTCACCGACATGGAACGCACGGTGCAGGGCGAGGTCATCTCCTCCACCTTCGACCGTCCGGCCTCCGACCACACCACCGTCGCCGAACTGGCCATCGAACGCGCCAAGCGTCTCGTGGAGCTCGGCCAGGACGTGGTGGTGCTGCTCGACTCCATGACCCGTCTGGCCCGTGCCTACAACATCGCCGCGCCGGCCTCCGGCCGCATCCTGTCCGGTGGTGTGGACGCGCAGGCGCTGTACCCGCCGAAGAAGTTCTTCGGCGCCGCCCGCAACATCGAAAACGGCGGCTCCCTGACCATCATCTCCTCCGCGCTGGTGGAAACCGGTTCCAAGATGGACGAGGTGATCTTCGAGGAATTCAAGGGCACCGGCAACATGGAACTGCGCCTGAGCCGTGAGCTCGCCGACAAGCGCCTGTTCCCGGCCATCGACGTGAACGCCTCCGGCACCCGCCGCGAGGAGCTCATCACCGATCCTCAGGAACTGCCGATCATCTACCGTCTGCGTCGCCTGCTGGGCGGCCTCGAGCCGGAACAGGCCTACCAGACGCTCGTGCCACGCCTGAAGAAGACAGCGACCAACCGCGATTTCATGGCGTCGCTCATCCAGCAGAGCGGCAACGCCACCAACGGCAACTGAGTCGTCGGCTGCAAGCGAATCTGAAGGTTTGAGGGGCTGCATGGCAATCGCCGTGTAGCCCCTTTCCTATGCGTACGTTTCGACGAATTTCGTGAAATTGACCACTTCTTGGACAACGTTGTCAATTAAAAAATAGGTAAAAATACGACGAGAAAAGATAAATGGGGAAAATATATATGGTCGATATGGGGGTATGAGCTAAATAAAACAAAGATATTTCATGACAGCGTTGCGCCGTCCGGATAAACTGCGGCGATTCCGCGACGGTATGTGCGCGGTAGTGGGTATGGTAAGGAAGAAAAAGAACATGGAACTGCAGTGGGGACGGTCGATTGCGGCCGGTGCAGTGGATTGTTGGAAAAGGGGTATGAATGGCCAACAGTGACAATGGTCCGGTAGACGCACGTACGGTTGCGAGCCAGCTCGACGCGACCGATGGCGTAATCCTCGACATGCTTGAAAAGGATGGCCGAGCCACGCTGTCCCACCTTTCCGAGGTGACAGGCCTGTCCGTGTCCGCCGTGCAGTCGCGCGTGCAGAAGCTTGAGCGTCGCGGCGTGATCCGAGGCTACAAGGCGGTTATCGACGACGAGCGCCGCGGCCTTGCGGTGAACGCCTACATCGCGGTCACGCCCATCGATTACTCCCAGGAAGCCGAGATTCCAGACAAGCTCAAAAACATCGACGGCATCATGTCCTGCGATTCCGTCGCCGGTTCGCCCAGCTTCATGCTCACCGTTCGCGTCGAATCGCCCAGCAAGCTCGAAGAGCTGTTGAACCTCATCCATCGCACGGTGTCGGTCAGCGCCGAAACCACCATCGTGCTGCAGCGTTACTTCGCGAAGTGACCGCTGTTCGGCAGATGCCGCGGTAGGGTGCGCGGTAGGCTTATACCCATGAGCGACAGCGAACATGACTGGCTTCGGCCAGAAGAAGAAACCGAATCCGAAACCATCATCGACGCGCGCACCGCGCAGAACAACCCCGAAGTGGCCGATGTGGTGGCTAAAATCGCCTCGCTGCGCCAATCGATAGACAACGTCGACGCCGCCATCGTCTCGCTGCTGGCGGAACGGTTCAAATACACGTCGCAGGTGGGTGTGCTCAAGGCGCGTGCGGGCTTCGCGCCGGCCGATTACCAGCGTGAACATGCCCAGATCGAGCGTCTGCATCGCATTGCCGACGAAGCCGGACTGGATCCGGAAATCGCCGAAATGTACCGCGAATTCGTGGTGACCGAGGCCAAGCGCCGCCACAAGCGCATCGCCGAAAACGGGGGAGACCCGGGCGTACTCGACGTTTTCGCCTGAGCCGTCCGTTTTCCGCGCGCCCCGCGCGAACGTCCATTGCCGACGGGCATGCCGGGCACTACATTAAATGCCTTGGAAAGTTGTTTCGATTGCGATTGAGAGGTCCGGCATGCGCCACGCCACCGCGAACCGTCCATCCGGTGCCCGACGCCCGCTTGCCGCGGCGATCGCGGTCGCCGTCATCACCGCCGCTCCCGTCGCGGCAGTCGGCGTGAACGACGCGATATCGGCCTTGCAACAGAATGGGCAGTACGCGGCCGATGCATCGCATGATGACGTGATGAGCGCCTACACCTCCATCGACAAACCAGGCCGCCTTTTCCTGACCAACAGCGGATCCTCCACGTCGAAACGCGTTCCCAAAGGCGTTGTCGCATTGCCGTGGAAAATATCCGCCTCCTTCACCCTCAACGGGCCCGACGTAAGCGTTTCCGACGTTTCCGGCGCTTCCGGCATGATCGGCATACGCATCGCCCTGCATGCCACGAAACCCGACGTGACCGCCAATCTGACGCCAATCGTCGCCTTCACCATTCCCGGACGCGTCGGCAGTGACGTGACCGCCGATGACGGCGTGCTCGTCTCATCCGACAACACCTCGACCCTGGTGGCTGCGGTCGGCAAACCGGGCGAGGACCTGACCTTCAACGCCTACGTGACGGCGAAGCACTTCACCATGAGCTCACTGTCCATCGCCGCGGTGGAAGGCAACGTTCAGCAATCACTGCCTGACCTGACCAAGCGTGCAACCACCTTGGTGGACGGTCTGACCAACGTCGGCTCGCAACGCAACCGCAAGCTCATCGCCCAACTGGAACAGCTCAGAGACAACGAGAAAGCGCTTGCCAAACAGACCATCGCCGTACGTTCCAAAGCGCACGATCAGGCGTTCGACGGCTACATCGACGCGTACGTGGGCTCATACACCACGCATCTGTCCGGTTCGATCGGCAACGCCACACAGCTTCCCGCCATTCTCGGCACCGCGTCCGAACTGAACGGCGATACCTCCGTAGCTAAATCCGTGGCAGACCTGGCCAACGCCGTCAACGACGTGAGCGCCGCATACCGGCATATCGGCGCGGCCGACGCCGTCGACGAGGTGATTCGCACCATCGAACAGCGTGGCACATCCGGCTTGGTGAACGAGCTCACCAAGCGCGCCGGCGAGGAACAACAGCGCGGCTCCAAAGACTACAGTGCCGGCCAATCGCAGCTGTCCGCGGCCATGATCCCGTATTCGATGGATTTCACCGACGCATACACGGCTCGGCTTAAGGAACTGGGCGCCACCGCAGGCACGGCTGGCAGCTACGAAACCCAGGCGATCGCCGACGTGCGTGCCGGCATCAAAGACAATGAGAAGCTCAAAACCGCGTCCGACAAGGTGTCCGCGGCGATGACCGCGTTGGCGGACGCCAGCGAGCACACCGGACAGGCCAGCGCATTCCACCAGATCGTGCTGCGATTCGCCGACCAGCTGGATTCGGATGACGACACGTCCGAATCGGGCGCTGCCGATGACGCTTCTGTGCTGGACACGTTGCGTTCCGCCTCCGCCAGCCAATCGTTGTGCGCGAAAGCCGAGAAACGGCGGTCCCGTGCGCAACGCAAGGCCGAACGCGCGCAGGCGAAGAACAACACCGCCGATTCGACCAGCTTGGTCGATGACAAGAACGCCATCAGCATGGATGATGTGATGAGCTACGCGGGCGGACTACGCCCGTCGTTCGGCGCCGCAGCGGACACCACGTCGAAGAATGTGGCGAAAGTCGGGGGAGTGGACGGCTCTTCGAAGAACAGCGGTTCCGATTCCTCTTCTTCCGCCGATTCGATGTCCAGTTCGTTGCCGGTTACCGGCTATGGCTTGGCGAAAACCGGTTTCACGCCGGATAATGGCGATTTGATTGACGAGACGGTCGAATTGGCCGCCGCTGCGGAAGTTTTCGACGATGCGCTGCAGGCCGGATTGGGTGGGAACGGTTCCGGAAATTCGTCCGCTGGCCCGCAGTACCTCCTGTCCGTTCCGGTGCTGTAGAGCACGCGGTTGGTGCGATGCACTAAATCCGATAGTGCTCCGTCGCTTACGTGGTACGTTTCGGGGTTTTGATTGCGATTTCCGCCTCCGCTTGTGCATTCGTTGAGATTACGCCCATAAAAACCATTTTTTTCGCGTACGGGTTTGTGCGCAGGGGCAGGAATGTACGCTGAGAACAGCCGAGAACGGGATAAGGACGGTTTTATGCGCGCACGTCTTGCGATTTAGGGCGATTCTGCACGGACGTGAGCAAAAGGGGATATGATTTCGACCGTTTTGCCTGCGATTTATACCCCTTTTCGCTCACGAAAGCATTTTTCCCGCGATTTTGACTGAATATGAGCAAAAGGGGGCACGGTTAGTTGCAGACAGTGACGGGATATACGAGGGGCCTCTCCTTCATGCAAAGGAAAGGCCCCTCGTATGTGGGTGAAGTGAGCGGCTGCGCTACAAAAGCCGCTGGCGGCTCACCTCAGAGACTCACTTCTTCGGTTTCTTGGCCGGCGGTTCGCCTAGCTCGCTTTCGGCGACCGTCACATCGGCGGCCTCGTTCTCACCCTCGGCGGCAGCCGGTGCGGTGAAGGCGATCGGTCCGGTCACGCGACCAGCTTCGGCGATATCGCCCAGCGCGGCCTCGATGGACTCGCGCACATCGTCGGCAACGGCAAGCGTCACAGACAAGATCGGGGTCTTCATCGAAACCTTGGCCTTCGACTTGATGCCACGCAGCGCGGCCAGAGCCTCACCGGCATGAGCAAGCAGATCGGCGGATGCGTCGCCGGCGGCGGCCGCGTACACGTCGGCCGCAGGCCATGCTGCGCGGTGCACGGAGCCTTCGCCCTCATGCATCCAGCTCCACACCTCTTCGGTGGCATACGGCAGGTACGGGGCCAGCAGGCGCGCGAACGCATCAAGACCCAGGCCCAGCGTGGTGCGTGCGGACTTCACCGCGGCCTCGCTCGGCACGTTGCCGGTGGAATCGGCGGTGCCGTAGGCGCGGTTCTTGACCAGCTCGATGTAATCGTCGCAGAACTGCCAGAAGTAGTTCTCGATGACTTCCAGAGCCTTGGAATGCTCGTAGTTGTTGAGATCGTCGGTGGCTTCGCGGACCACGGCGGCCATCTTGGACATCGCGGAACGGTCGATCGGCTCGGTCACGTCGGCCGGGTTCCATGCGGCGACTGCCGGAGCGCCCACGTGATGGTTCTCGTCCTCACGGCCGATGGCCAGCGCGAACTTGGTGGCGTTGAGCAGCTTGATGGCAAGACGACGGCCGATCTTCATCTGGCCTTCGTCGTACGTGGCGTCCAGGCCCAGACGTGCGGCCGCGGCCCAGTAACGCACCGCGTCGGCGCCGAACTGCTTGATCGGCTTGTCCGGCACGACCACGTTGCCCTTGGACTTCGACATCTTCTTGTGGTCCGGATCGAGGATCCAGCCCGACAGCGTGGTGTTGGACCACGGCAGGCACTTGTTCTCCAAGTGCGCGCGGTCCATGGTGGAGAATAGCCAGGTACGGATGATGTCCTGACCCTGCGGACGCAGGTCCATCGGGAAGGTGGCGTTGAAAATGGCCTGGTTCTCTTCGCCCGGCTCCTCCCAACGGGTCACGATCTGCGGGGTGAGCGACGAAGTCGCCCAGGTGTCCATGATGTCCGGCTCGGCGGTGAAGCCACCCGGCACGTCACGCTGATCCTCGGTGTAGCCTTCCGGCACATCGTCGGTCGGGTCGATCGGCAGACGGTCCTCGCTCGGGGTGATCGGATGGTCGTAATCGGCGGTGCCATCCTCCTTCACCGGGTACCACAGCGGGAACGGAACGCCGAAGAAGCGCTGACGGGAGATCAGCCAATCGCCGTTGAGGCCGTGCACCCAATTCTCGTAACGCACGCGCATGAAGTCCGGGTGGAAGTTCAGTTCCTTGCCGCGTGCGATGAGCTCGGTGTTCAGCTTCTCGTCGGTGCCGCCGTTCTTCAGGTACCACTGGCGGGAGGTGACGATTTCGAGCGGCTTGTCGCCCTTCTCGTAGAAGTTCGTCATACGCTTGGTCGGGGTCGGCTCGCCGTCCAGATCGCCGGCAGCGCGCAGCTCGTCGACGATGACCTTACGTGCGGAGAACGTGGTCTTGCCCGCGGTCTCCTGGAAGATACGCTTGCCTTCCTCGGATTCGATCCAATCCGGGGTGTCCATGACGATGCGGCCGTTGCGCTGGATGATGGAACGCAGCGGCAGGTTCAGATCGCGCCACCATTCGACGTCGGTGACGTCGCCGAACGTACAGCACATGGCGATGCCGGCGCCCTTGTCCATTTCCGCCGCCTTATGCGCCAGAATCGGCACCTTCACGTGGAACAGCGGGGAGTAGACGTACTGGCCGAAATACTGCTTGTAACGCTCGTCGTCCGGGTGCGCGATCAGCGCGCCGCAGGCGGCCAGCAGTTCCGGACGGGTGGTCTCGATGTAGATCGGGGTGCCGTCTTCGAAACGGAACGCCACCTTGTGGTAGAAGCCCGGATATTCGCGCGATTCCAGTTCGGCCTGGGCCACTGCGGTCTGGAACGTCACGTCCCACAGACCCGGAGCGTCCTTCTGATACGCTTCGCCACGGGCCAGGTTGCGCAGGAACGCCTTCTGGGCCACGCGCTGCGGATGCTCGCCGATGGTGTGGTAGGTCTGCGACCAGTCGATGGACAGGCCGAGGGAGCGCCACAGCGCCTCGAACTGCTTCTCGTCCTGGGCGGTGAGCTTCTCGCACAGCTCGATGAAGTTCTTACGGGAGATCGGCACCTGGTCCTTGGCGTCGATCTTCTTGCCGTCCGTACCCTCGAACGGCGGCACGAAATTCGGATCGTACTTCAGGGACGTATCCACGCGCACGCCGTAATAGTTCTGCACACGGCGTTCGGTCGGCAGGCCGTTGTCGTCCCAGCCCATCGGGTAGAACACGTCGTAGCCGTTCATGCGCTTGAAACGTGCGATCACATCGGTGTGCGTGTAGGAGAACACGTGGCCGACGTGCAGGTGGCCCGAAACGGTGGGCGGCGGGGTATCGATGGAATAAACGGCCTTACGGTCGCGGGTGCCCTGGAACTTGTAGACTCCGCTCTCGTCCCAGACTCCGCGCCACTTGTCTTCGAGACCGTCCACGCCGACCTTGTCGGGCAGCGGCGTGAGGTTCGCGTTGATGGTGTTATCTTGGCTTTCAGTCATAGTCGCTAGTCTAGAAAGCGAATGTGACAACTGCCGTCGTATCAGCGCCTATCGAACCGAATGCCGGAATCGCAGGCAAATCGCGGAAAATCCACATAAAAAACCGTGGAAAAATCAGTGCAGCGTCAATCTGTTCAACGGCAGCAGACGGTCGGTCAGATTCTTCGGATACCCCTGCAGCCCATCGGAAACGGCAAGGAAGTTCTTGCGTGTGTACAGCCAGTCGCTGGCCGCGTTTTCGCTGACGGCGCGCGCGTAATCGCGCATGCGGGCCTGATAATCGTTGTCGTTGGTCGCGGCCATGGCATTGGCGTAAGCCTGCTGCGCGTCGCCGTTCTCGAAATGGAACACGGACTGGCCGTTATCGAAGACGCTTGCGTCACCTTCGTCGCTCATGGTGGTCAGCGCGATGTTATAGGTGCCGGCGTTCATGCGTTCCGTCACGTCCGCGGCGGAATCGAGCACTTCCAGATTGGTGTTGATATTGAGGTTTTCGATGGCGGTTTTCACGTCGTTGCCGATGCTTTCGTATTCCTTCGGCACCAGAATGTCGATTGGCGCGATGTAGTTCACTCCGAAATACGTGCGCATCCGTTGCCCTTGTTCGAGGTTGTAGGGGTACAGTCCGCTCAGGTCCTCATACCCGTCTTCCAGCGGGCTGATCGGCCCTCCTAGCGGCGCGTACGCGTCGGGCGCGTTCTTGGCGATGGTCTTCGCATCGATGGCGTATCGCGTCATCTTGCGGATCTGCTCGTCGGAGAAGGGGCTGTTGTTGTCGTTGTTGAACGCGAGCATCACCTTGTCGAAGCTGATGCCGCTGTCCGCGGTAATACCGTTGGTTTTGCCCAGTTCCGAGGCGGTTGAAGCGCTCAGCGGCAGCGCCATGCTGATTTTGCCGGCTTTCATGGCATCGGCCATGGATTCCTCGTTGGCGTAGTAGTAGAGCGTCACTTGCGATGATGCGGCTTTTTTGCCCCAACACGAGTCGTTGCGTTGCAGCACGATTTGCGATTGGTCCGCGGTTGACACGGTGAATGGTCCCGATCCGACCGCCGATTTCGCATAGTTGGTTTTGCTTTCCGCGTCGTACACGACGCCTGCACGGCCGGCCAGCGCGCGCAACAGCCGCGGATTCGGCTTGGCGAGCGTGATGACCACCGTATTCGCATTGGGATTGGTGATTTCCTTCAGATCACCAAGCTGGTCGGCTCCCACGTAATGGTTGTTGACGGCGTTCTGCAGCGACCAGACCACGTCGGACGAGTCGAGTTTGTGCCCATTGGCGAACGTCATGCCGTCGCGCAGCGCGAACGTATAGGTCAGGCCGTCGTCGGAGATTTGCCAGGAGGAGGCGATCCCCGGCTGCAGCTTGTTGGTGTCGCTGCGGGACACCAGCGTCTCGTACACGTTGCCGAGCAGCGCCTGCTCCACGGCGGTGCCCTGTTCGGTGCGGATGTCAAGCGATTTCGGCGCATTGCCTTCGATGCCGACGGTCACCGACGAGTCGGAGACGAGCGTGCCGAAGGATGTGATGGGATTCTTGCGGCCTGTCAGCGACAGTCCCAGCCACAGCAGCACACTGAGCACGATCGCGACGCCGAAGAAGATCAGCCAGCGCGTCGCCTCGGCTTTCAGATTACGTTTCCGCCCGTTTTCATCCATGCACCCGAGTCTAGTTGACGCATGCTACACGCCCGATGGCCGGGTGCGATTCGACGGAGTGCCGGCGCGGCGGCTGGCATGCGTCGGAATCACGCGGCGAACGCGCTCGGACACGTGTCGTTGAGGGGGCAGTCGGCGCAATCCGGTTTTCGTGCATGGCAGATGGCGCGGCCATGCAATATCAAACGGTGAGACAGATCGGTCCATTCTTCGGGAGGGAAGCAGGCGGTGACCTCACGTTCGATGGCCACCGGGTCAGGGGAGGGGCTCGCCCAGTCGGACCGCCACCGCAATCGCCCAGTCACACGAATCACATGCGTGTCCACAGGAAAACCGGGCACGCCGAACGCGTTGCCCAACACCACGTTCGCGGTTTTGCGGCCCACGCCCGGCAGACTGACCAGCGAAGCCATATCGGCTGGCACCTCGCCCCCGAATCGCACGCACAACTCATGCGACAGCCCGATGATATTGCGCGCTTTCGTACGGAAGAAGCCGATGGTGCGGATGATGTCCTCGACGTGCTCGGGATTCGCGGCGGCAAGCTCCGCCGGACCGGGATATTCGCCGAACAGTTCCGGCGTGACCATGTTCACGCGCTTGTCGGTGGTCTGCGCGCTCAACACCGTAGCCACCAGCAGTTCGAAAGGAGAATTGAAGTTCAACGCGCATTTCGGATCGGGAATCTCCACGCACAACTGCTCGTATTCCTGATGCATGCGCGCGATCCGCGCCTTCTTCGATTCCCGAGGCATGCCTCCCAGCCTACCCCTCGCATGCGGACGAACGCGGGAAACCTGCGGAAACGTCGCAATCGGCAAAAACAGCGAAAATCCATCGAAAAAACGACAGAAAATCAGCAAAAAACGACAGAAAATCAGCAAAAAACAACAGAAAATCAGCGAAAGGCCAATGAAAACAAACGAAACCCGTCGAACATCAACGGAATGATCGCAAGAAAAAGTCAGCTTTCGCCGGACTCGCCGTGAGCCGCATCCTTGGCCGCGGCCTCATGCTCATTCTCTTCCGGCGGATCGAAACGATAGCCGACGTTGCGCACGGTGCCGATGAGATGCTCGTACTCGCCGCCCAGCTTGGCGCGCAGACGACGGATATGCACGTCCACAGTGCGGGTGCCGCCGTAATAGTCGTAGCCCCACACCTCCTGCAGCAGCTGCGCGCGCGTGAACACGCGGCCCGGATGCTGCACCAGATACTTGAGCAGCTCGAACTCCTTGTACGCCAAGTCGATCGGATGGCCGTGCAGACTGGCCGTATAGCCATTCGTATCCACCACCAAATCGCCGGAACGGATCAGACCATCCTCGTTCTGCACGCCCTGCTCGCCGGTGCTAGCGGCCGTGCTGGCCGGCGCATTGCCCCGTTCGGACACCAGACGCAGACGCCCCTCCACTTCGGCGGGGGAAGCGGAGGCCACCACCACATCGGCGATGTCCCACTGCGAATTCACCACGGTGAAACCACCCTCGGTGAGAATCAGCACAATCGGCGTGGACAGTCCGGACGCGTGAATCAGGCGGCACAGCGTTTTCGCGGTGGCCAAATCGTCACGCGCATCAAGAAACAGAATGGTGTTCTCCGGCATCTTCACCAAGCTCGCCGCATCCATCGGCAGAACGCGCACGCGGTGGGACAGCAACGCCAGCGAGGGAAGAACGGTGGCCGGGTCGCTAGCGAACGTCATAAGCGTAAGATCCGTCACGTCAGCTCCCTCATGTTCCCTATAACTGATGCCGCGATTGTACACTCGGTATGTGTTATCGGCGTTTCCTCGATTGTAACCGAAGTATGTGGACACTTACGGCTACATTTATTCATATTGCATACGGAATGACCACAATATGAAAAGGGGGTCCGAGATGACCGCTGAGAAGGCCACCGCCCAGGAAGCCACGCGGAAAGTCGCTTTTGCCAAGGTCCTGGCGATTCAGATCATCGCATACGTGGTGCTGGTGGCGCTCGCATTGGTTCCCGGCATGATGTACGGCGACGCCGCCAAACCGGCCGCGGTTCCGTTCACGATCATCGCCTCGCTGGCGATGGTCGTGCTGCTGGTGGTGTTCAGTCCGTTCCGCGACGGCGTCGCCGGCCATGTGATCGCCGCGATCGCAGGCCTGCTGTCGGCGATCTGCGCCACGACCGTGATGCTGGGCAATGTGATCTTCCCCGCCGGCCTGGATGGCGGCAAAAGCTTCTCCATGGAGGAAGCGTGGATCGCCGGCGTGGGCGGACTGCTGATCGTGCTGATCATCGTATCCTTCGGCCGGCAGATGGCCCGCGAAAACCGCACGCACCTGATCCGCTCGCTGTCGCACAGCGTGGTCGAAGGCGTCGCCATGATCGCCAGCGCGGGCTGGTGCTTCCTGCCGGTGCTCCTGCCGACAACGCATTCCAGGGCCGCCGCCATGTCCGCTGCCTCCGGAGCCACGGTGGACATGTTCAGCAACGTGACCACGACATGGGTCGTCGCCGCGATCGTGACGGTATTGGTGGCCGTGGCGCTCACCGTGTGCTCGTACTTCTGGCACCGCGACGCCGACCCCGAGCCGGATGCGCGTTCGCCGTGGATCGGCCTCGCACTGCTGCCGGTCATGCTGACCGGTCTCGCAGTCGGTCTGGCGGCGCTCGCCATCGTCGTGCTGTAAACGGCTGTTCTAATGACAAAGCCCGTAATCGCAATGATTACGGGCTTTTATTATGTTGGATTGGCAGTCAACCGAGGAATCCGAGATGCTCGAACAGCACCTTCACGCCGATAAGAATCAGCACGATGCCGCCGGCGATCTGCGCGGGCTTCTGCCACCGCGAGCCGAACGCGCGGCCGATATACAGGCCGGCGGCGGAGAACAGGCCGGTGGTGATGCCGATGATGACCACCGACAGCCAGATGTTGAGCGTCATGAACGCGAAGCTCACGCCGACCGCGAATGCGTCGATGCTGCAGGCCACGGCGAGCGGCAGCATGTGCTTCCAATCGAATTCAGGGGTTTCCTTGGCGTTCTCCTCGTCCTCTTCGAACGCCTCGCGTACCATATTGCCGCCGATCAGAGCGAGTAGGCCGAAAATGATCCAATGGTCCACGGCGGTCACGTATTTGCTGAACGTGCTGGCCGCGAAATAGCCGAACAGAGGGAAAAGCGCCTGGAATCCGCCGAACCACAGGGCGGTTTTGAACGCATCGACGCCGCGAAGCTTCTTGACGGTCAGGCCTTTGCCAATGGAGACAGCGAACGCGTCCATGGACACGGACACGCCAATAAGCAGAATCTGAATGAGCATAGCTGGTGAAAAGGTTCATCCCGCCGGTCTCCCCACGGGATGGGCCTCGACGGATTGCGTTCCGCCTACGCCTAGGAGTACCGACACAGAACTGCCGCACGCGGATGTGATATGTGACGTCCAGCGGGCTTTGAATTCAGCGAATACTGTTCGCATGCCGAAAATTACAAGAGACCACTATACCGCGGTACGAAGAAATCGGACGCTTTGGTCCGTTGGACTCCCCGCAACGGCACCTGGCCTCCACTGGCTGGAAAAGAGAAAAAGCCCACTGTCGGGGGCAGTGGGCTTTGACATAAAAAGGGGAGAAGCGATCACTTCTCGCTATCAGCGAGGCGCTTGCGGGCTGCGACGATTTCCTCCTCGGCCTTGGCGGCACCGGTCCAGTAGTCGCCCGGCAGGACTTCCTTGCCCGGCTCCAGAGCCTTGTACTGCTCGAAGAAGTGCTTGATTTCAGCCTTGTGGTACTCGGATACGTCATCGACGTCCTTGATGTCGTCGAAACGGACGTCGGCCGGCACGCACAGCACCTTGTCGTCTCCACCGGCCTCGTCGACCATGTGGTACAGGCCGACGGCGCGGCATTCCACCACGCAGCCCGGGAACACGGAGTTCGGGATCATGACGAGAGCGTCGAGCGGATCGCCGTCCTCGCCCAGGGTGCCGTCGATGTAGCCGTAGTCATCCGGGTAGCCCATGGAGGTGAACAGGGTGCGGTCCAGGAACACGCGGCCGGTCTCGTGATCCACTTCGTACTTGTTCTTGGAGCCGCGCGGAATTTCCACCACGACGTTGAAGGTTTCTGCCATTGTTTTCTCCTTGATCGATATGATCAGTAGTAGTTCGTTACTTAGGATACCCGCTTTCACGCCATGTCGGCACCATTTTCCGGATACCTATATGAATGGTGCTCAGTGCTGGGGAGATAAGGCGTGATGCGCTCGCTGGTCAACATCTTTTTGGCCGATTGTGATTGACTATCCTGCCTTGGAACGTTGGAAGAACAATTCCGTAGGTGGTTTTGCTCTTCCGTAGGTGGTTGGCTCTGGTATCCCTGCGGCAAAAAGGCTTGATTTCAGCCATTCTGTTTGCGTGGATTGACCGGAGAGCACCTACGGAATCAAAAAAACCACCTACGGAGTGCACAAAGCCGGGTTGAAAACGTGAGAAACGTCTTCAACCCGCCCTTGATCTATGTGTTTTGTGCTGGCTGGGTGCTAGGCAGAGTGCCTAGCACCCAAACTCACTCAGTCCTCGACCACCGTCAGCACGTGCGCCACGTCGGCCCACGGTGCCAGTGAGACGTAGTTGTCCCAGCCCCAATCGAACTCGCGTTCGGTCAGCTCGTCGCGCACCTTGAGCGGCTTGTCGGTGGCGAAACCGAAGTCGGGCAGTTCGATGTGCACGATGGACTGGTGCGTGTTGTGGCCGTCGAGGTTCACCACCACGATCACCGTATCCGGCTTGCCGGTACCGGCAAGCTCGGCCGGGGTCTGGCGCAGGAACGCCACCACGCCCGCATCGTCGCTCGGCAGGACGTGCAGGTTGTGGTAGCTGCGGCATGCCGGATGCTCGGAACGGATTTTGTTGAGCGAGGTGAGCAGCTCGGAGATGCCGTACTTGTCGGCCTCGTCCCAATCGCGCACCTTGACTTCGTACTTCTCGTTGTCGATCTGCTCTTCGAATCCCGGACGCTGCTTGTTCTCGATGAGCTCATAGCCGTTGTAGATGCCCCAGCTCGGAGAGCCCATCGCGGCGAGCACCGCGCGCACCGCGTGACCGGCGATACCGTTGTCGCGCAGGTAGGCGGTCATGATGTCCGGCGTGGACGGCCAGAAGGTGTTGTGCTGGTAGAAACCACCGTCGCCGTTGGTCTCCTCCAAATACTCCTCAAGCTCCTCCTTGGTGTTGCGCCACGGGAAGTAGCAGTGCGACTGCGTGAAGCCGGCATAGCTCAGCGCGCGCATCATGCCCGGACGGGTGAACGCCTCGGCCAGGAACAGCGTCTCCGGATGCTTCTTCGTCACGGCGGCGATCACGTCCTGCCAGAAACGCACCGGCTTGGTATGCGGGTTGTCCACGCGGAAGATCGTCACGCCGGCCTTGATCCACAGGTCCATGATGCGTTCGGTTTCCGCTTCGATGCCTTCCATGTCGGCGTTGAAATCGATCGGATAGATGTCCTGGTACTTCTTCGGCGGATTCTCGGCGAATGCGATCGTTCCGTCCGGCTTGGTGCGGAACCAGTTCGGATGCTGTTTGACCCACGGGTGGTCAGGCGAGCACTGCAGCGCGAAGTCGAGCGCCACTTCGATACCCAGCTTGTGCGCGTGCGCGCAGAACGCCTTGAAATCGTCCATGGTGCCGAGCAGCGGGTCGACGGTGTCGTGGCCGCCCAGCTCGGAGCCGATGCCGAACGGGGAGCCCGGATCGTGCGGTCCGGCGATCAGCGTGTTGTTGCGGCCCTTGCGGTTGGTCACGCCAATCGGGAAGATCGGCGGCAGGTACACGATGTCGAAGCCTTCGGCCTTCGCGCGGTCGAGGCCGGACAGCGCCGTCTTCAGCGTGCCCTGCACGATCTTGCCGTCGGCGTCGAAATACGCGCCTTCGGAACGCGGGAAGAACTGGTACCATGCGGCGAAGCTCGACTTCGGACGCTCCACGCGGAAGCGCTGCGGATTCGACGCGCTCAGGCCGTCGCGCAGCGGATTGGTTTCGTGCAGGCTTGCGATTGCGTCGGTGGTCGCTGCGGCAAGACGCGCGGTCGCGTCGAGCGACTTGTCGGCAACGGCCTTCGCCGCTTCGCGCAGCGTCTTCTTGTCGTCGGCGGTCAGCTTGGAATCGCGTGCGCCAGCCCAACGTTCCAGCAGCTGCGCGCCGGATTCCAGCGCGTTCTCCGCATCGTCGCCGACCTCGACCTTGATTTGCGCGTCGTGCAGCCAGGAAGCGTACGTATCCTCCCAGCCTTCGACCACGATGCGCCATTCGCCGAGCTGCTTCTTGACGTCGGCATAGCCATCTTCCCACGGCTTCAGGTCGCTGTGGTCGCCGATCTTGACCATCGCTTCCCAGCGGTCCAGGCCGGGGTTGGTGCAGGTCATGGGGAAGCGGGCCTTCTCGGTGCCGCGCGTGTTGCGTACGGACACGGTGGCACCGGCCTTGGTGCGGCCTTCGATGAACACCTGCGCGGTGACCTTGAATGCCTCGCCAAGCTCCACGCGAGCCGGGTACAGGCCGTTTTCGGCGGACGGAGTGATGTCAAGAACGTTTACGCGGCCGAACTGTTCCGGGCTGGTGCGGTTGATGATAGGTGCTGGAGTTTCGCCGACGGTTCGCTTCGTTGCGGTTTTCGGCTTGGAAGTGCGCTTGGTGGTTGGTTTTTTGGTTGTCGTCTTTGCGGTTGATTTCGCGGCTGTCCTCGTTGTCTTTGTGGCCGCTGCCTTGGCTGTTGTCTTTGCTGTTGCCTTTGTGCGCGGTGTCGCGCTTGATGATGTTGCTTCATTCATATAGCCGATTATAGAGGTAGTTGTGTTCTTTTTGTGATTTCCCTTTTTCGTAACGATTACGGCGATGCGGCTACAAGTACTTTCTTCAAATACTTTTGGTAAAGCGTTTTAATACATGGTTTGCGATTATGTTCGATTATGAAGGCTGCGGCGGCATGACCATACGTTGTGTGTGCCGGTTGCGTTCGATATGTATGGGGACTTTATATAAAAGGAGCGAAACGTCCTGGGGAAAACAAAAAACCGGAAACCAAAAGGTTTCCGGTTTCAATTGGTAGCGGGGCATGGATTTGAACCATGGACCTCTGGGTTATGATGTCCGACACCAGAGGGCCGGTCGCGTGACCTGGGCAACTGTCAGGCCGCGAGCATCCAACCCCGTCGTAATCGACCGTCGCTGATCGAGTCAGCGACAGGCAGACCTCCTTCGTCATCGTGGCGCTCGCCAATGATGTTTAGTGCCTTCGATGGAGTGAGAGACGGATCAAGCAGAGTGCTCAGCGGCACGCCAATGAAGTCGGCCGCCTTACATGTGTCGTTAATACTCCAAGCGCTTCCACTGATGAACATGCGGGATACGGCCTGGGGTTTACGACCCATATACTCGGCTAGATCCTTACGATACAAGCCTTTTAACTGCATGAACATATTTAGGTTCAGCAGCATCACAGACTGTGGATCTGTGGTTATTTTCTGTGCGATTGTTGCTGTCATGCGATTAATACTAATCAAAATCGGTTAGTTACGCAAATTCGTTTATCTGACTTGAATACGACACGCCGATAAACGAAAACGTGTAGTGCGTGTATAGTTGCAGCCATGAACACTAAACGAAATCGTATCGCGGGAGACGTTCTCGTTGAGCGCTTGGATGAACTGGAAAGCCAGCGCAACCTAACCCAGCGTGAAGTTGCCGAAGCGATTGGAATGCCAGAGCAGACCTACAGCAATAAGAAGAACCGCACTGGCCGCTCATTCACACTCAAAGACATGAACGCGCTCGCCGACTTCTTCAATGTTTCCACTGACTATCTGCTCGGTCGCATTGATACCCCGTGGCCGGATCCATGGGAAGAAAAGGAGAGCAAATGAACGACATCCGCAAAGCCTGCGTCGAAGCGATATTCAAGGAATTCGAGAACGAGAGCGACGCCATCCGTCCGGCCTGCGGCGACGGATGGGGCGAAATCGAAGCAAGGCGTTCGCTCGGTCACATCGTCGGATACGTCGACCTCGACGTGGCCGACCTCGTGGACATCGTCATCGACACCATCAACAAGGAGCTGTGATGGAATCAATGCCTTTGGCCGTCGGTCAGGCGCTGCTCGATCTCAGTGTTGCGTCTGCTGCCCAGTTCGGTGGTGTATGTGACGTGTACAGTGACGCGGCATGTTCCGATGCCGGCAAAGAAGAAGCCGTTTCTGGAGTTGATGGCGTCGATCTCGGATTGGTCTTTGATTATCTGCTTGGAGAAGAACTCGCTTTCGAGCGCGATCTCGCAGAACGGCATTGTCTTGTCGACGCGCGCCTGCGCAATGGTCTGGTCTTCAAAGCGGACGAACACATGAACGTCTCGTGCGATGTTGCCGCAATCGTTGACAAGAAAGACGGTGGAAGTTTCTCCATCATACTCGACCCTCCACTTGTAAACCGTCTGGTCGGCGGTGACTGCCAACGCCCGTTGGCTGATCGAGTTCGCGTCTGCAGCTATCTCGTTCGCTTTGCCGGCAAGGTCGTTGGCGTGTTCGGCGATCCCCTTCGAGTCGGCGGCGATCCCGTTGGCTTCTTCCGCCGAGTCGTTGGCGTCCTTGGCGAGCTTGTTTCCAGCATGCGTTTGGAACAAGGCGACACATCCGGAGACACCGCCAACCAATCCCGTGACGGCGCCAACGACGCCGGTGATCGCATTGATGTCCATTCCATCGATTCTACGGACGAAGGCGAACGATGAAGGTTCTTGCCCGCGTCATCCTGCACCAGTCGCTGTTCGCGCTCTGGCTCGCCGCCATGTGGGTGCTGTATTGCACGCCGGCGTGCACGCACCCGATCGAACATCTCATCGCCGCGCCGTTCGCGGTGCTCATCCCGACGGTCGTCATCATGCGTCGCCTGTGCTCCGACCCCCGCTTCGCGCGCTGGCTGGACGAGCAACGGCAGTGAAGGACTTGGACGGTTCCGCACACATTGCGGCATGGACGTGGTTCGTCATGCGCGGCCATGCCGGAACCGCCCGCGCGTCAAGGAAAAGACGTTAAAACCAGCCGGACGGGTCATCTTCTCTCTTCTCCTCCCGTCCGCCTTCGCCGGGGCCCGCGACAGGATGCGGGCGCCATGGATCGGCGTGTTGAGGTCACGTCGGCGGATGGATGCGCGGTTCGAATCCGCGTCCCGGCACGACATCAATCCAAAGGAGGCAAACGTTGCCAAGCAAAACACCAAGCAGGCCGGAAGGCGAGAAGTGGTTCGAGTGGCCACTCACCCCGGCCAGCGTCGGCATGACGGCCGCCGAACTGATCGGCGAACTGTATGAAACCATATCCACGCTCAACCGCGACCGGAGCTGGGACCTCACCATGGTCGCGCCGGCGCGCTTCGGCGAGGTCGTCATCGACCGCGAGGCCGGATGCCTGCGCGCGAAATGCGCGTGGAAGGCCAAGGATCCCAGCCAGCTCGGCCCGGAACCGGCCGGATACGTGAGAGGGGAGTGACATGGCCATCGGCGAGACCGTCATCACCATCGTCGGCAACCTCACCGCGGATCCGGAACTGAGAACCACCGGCCAGGGCGCGCAGGTCGCCAGTTTCACCATCGCAAACACCGCGCGCGTCTATAACAAGCAGACCGGCCAGTACGAGGATGGGGCGGCGCTGTTCATGCGCTGCTCCGCCTGGAACGACCTCGCCCAGCATTGCGCGCAGTCACTGGCCAAAGGCATGCGCGTCATCGCCCAAGGCAGGCTCCGACAGCACTCGTATCAGGCGCAGGACGGCACCAACAGAACCGTCGTGGAGCTGCAAGTGGACGAAATCGGGCCAAGCCTGAGATACGCCACGGCGCAGGTCGCCCGCATCGACCGACGGCCGCAAGGTCCCGTCTACGGCAATCCCGCCGCGCAAACGCCGACCGTCAACACCGGAGCGGGCGGCTGGAGCCAACAGCCGGCCCAGTCCACGCAACCGGCCGCACCTGCCGATGATCCGTGGGGCGCTCCGGCGGACGACCGGTCATCATTCGGAGGTTTCGGCAAACCCGATCCGGAACCGGATTTCTAAGGAGCAGCAATGAAAGCCAGCGAACAACAGGCGCTCATCCCGCAGGAGGCCACGCCCGACACGCTCATCGACCTCATCGGCAAGACCCAGCAGGTCACCAAGGCCGCGGCCGTCGTGCTCAAGGCATGCCGCACCGTCATGGACACCCGCACCAAGAAGGAGCACATCGACAAGTGGGGCGGCATCCACGCCATCACCGAAGCCGTGTACGACTGCGCAGACCTCGCGCAGCGCATCCTCGACGCGGGACTGGCCATGGAGAACATGTGCGCGAAGCCCGCCACGTCACGGCAGATGATCCTCATCGACGACCTGCGCCGCAGCCTCGACATGGACGACGGCGACGTGGAGGCGACCGTCGATCCGGACACCGGCGAGATCGACTGAACCACGGAAGGAGCAAGAGAGACATGTGGTTCATCATCGACGACCAGATGGCCGACGACAGGCGCATCCGCCGCCTGCCGCTCGCCACCGTGGGACTGTGGGTCAAGCTGTGCGTCATCCACTCCAAAGGCGTCTCGATGCAGGCCAAGGACCCAGCAGCATACCCCGGCCACTTCGACAAGCTCGACCTCAAGGACGCAGGCGGCACCATGAAACAGCTCCAGCAGCTCATCGACTCGGGTCTTATGGAGGAGCACGACGGCGGATGGCGTCCGGTCTACACCGAAGGCATCTGCAGGGAGCCGCGAGTGTTGACCGAAGAGCAGCGCGAGGCGCGCAGAAAGGCCGGAAGCAAGGGAGGACGCCGCAAGGCGGCCAACCAGAAAGCCAAGCAAACATCCGGCGACTTGCCAGAAAACAGCCAAGCAAACGGAGAGCAAAACAGTAGCGAGACAGGTAGCAAAACGTCTAGCAAGTTGCTAGAGGACAGCCAAGCAAAAACATGGCATAAAACCGATACCGATACCGATATACCCTCTCCGGCCCCTCCCGCCGGCAAACCGAAGCAACCCGCCACGCCGGAATCCGACTTCGACCATTTCGCCGAAGCCTATCCCGGATCCGTCGGCGCGAAAGGCCGCAAGACCGAAGCCGAAGCCAGAGCCCTGTACGCGGCCATCGCCGGAAACCCCGTCGAACTCACCCGCCTCCAAACCGCGCTCCGCCGCTACAAGCACGCCGTCAACGACGGTCAAATCCGCACCGGCCACATCCCACGGCTCAACACATGGCTCCGCGACCAATGGGAAACCTGGGCACCCGAGCCAATCTCGCCGCCGCCAATCCACAAGCACACCTGGAACTGCGAACACGTCCACCAGCTCATGGATCCGCATGAGGACGAATACGACCACACCGGAAGCCTCCGCAACGGCAACCCAAGCGAATGGTGGAAGGCATGCCAGGCGTGCGCCGAAGAACTCAACCAACAACAAACCAGCAAGGAGAAGCAATGAGCAGCTACCAAACCAACCAGATCAAGCTCATCAACACGAGCCTGATCGACCCCCACCCCGACAATCCACGCAAAAACATCGGCGACGTGACCGACCTCGCCGCCAGCATCAAAACCAACGGCCTCCTCACACCCCTCAGCGTCGTACCCAACGGCGAGCGCTACCGCGTCATCGCCGGCCACCGCAGACTCGCCGCATGCAAACAGGCCGGAATCGGATTCGTCCCATGCTTCGTGCTCCAACTCGACCCATTGCAGCAGCTCGAGGCCATGGTCACCGAAAACTGCCAGCGCGAACAGCTCACCGTATTGGAGGAAGCCGACGCCATCCAGGGCATGCTCGACCTCGGAGCCACCACCGCCAGCGTCGCCCACCGGCTCGGCCGAAGCGGCGACTACGTGCGTGACCGCGCCAAGGCCGCCAGCATCGACAACGAAGTCAGGCGGACCCGCGACGATTTCAGCCAGCTCACCATCGGCCAGCTCGTGGCCATCGCGCGATACGACGGCCAGCCGGACAGGCAGAAGAAGCTCGCGCAGGCGGCCGGCACCTCGAACTTCGACTACACCCTCCGCAACATCGAACGCGACGACCGCGACCGGCAATGGATCGAATCGGTCGCCGCGCTCCTCGTGGAACCCGACAACGGCATCAACCTCATCCCCGACCCCGAAAAGCCCTACAGCGACCCGGAATGGCGATACGCCGGCTGCATGTTCCCATCCACCGGCACACCCGAAGAAACCATCGAGAAAATCCGCGAACAGAACCCCGCAGCCGTATCCATCCACATGGAGCAGGTCTACCTCTGGACCCGCCGCGACAAGACCGCCGACGCCGAAAAGGAAGCCCGACGCGCCGCCGAACAAGCCGAACGCGACGCCCGCCGGCACGCGCTCGAGGAATACGCCGCCGCATCCGCAGACAAGCGCATGGCATGGCTCCACGCCAACCTCTACGGCATCAAACGCGACAAGCTCATCGAAACCACGGCCCGGCTCGGACTCCTGCAGATCATCGACCCCTTCCCAGGCGGTCTCGTCGACGCCCTCACCAGCTGGAACGAACACAGCGGCAGCCGCGAGGAATACGAGAAGATCAGCGGCATCACAGCCGAGGACGCCCCCACGGCCGCGCGCATCAGCCTGCAGACCGCCGACTGGCCACTGGAAGCCGTGACCATCCTCGCCGCACGCATCGAATGGTTCATCGACCCGACCGACTGGACCACCGTCAACGACACCAGCAGACGCATCCCCGGCTACTACCAGATCCTCCAAGACCTCGGCTACACGCCCGCAGAAGACGAAACCAGCCACCTCGACCAGCTCATCGCCGCCATCACCGAAGCCGACTCCGACGAAAACGAAGAAGACGAGGAGAACAACCAATGACCATGAAACAACTCGAAAGACTCGCCCAACTCCTCACCGACACCGCCCAGACCGCCAGCACAATCGAACTGCGAGCGCTCGCCGGCGGCAAGGCGGATGACGGCATCGTGGCGATGGCGGCCGGGTTGAGGGCCGACTGCACTTCTTGTTTGGTGCTGGTCAACGGTCTGATGCAGGAGGGGAGTGCGTTGTGAGTGAGTTCGAGGAATCGAAGCGTGCCGCCTTGGAGCGGCAGGGTTGGCATTGCCTGCGGTGTGGGACGAACATCCATGACCCGTCATGCTGGCCTGGACGCAGTGGCCATCACCGTCAGTTGCGGCGTGCGGCGGATCCGGATGTGAGGCACAGTCCGGCCAACATCGTCGAGCTGTGCGGTTCGGGCACGACCGGCTGCCATGGCTGGGTCCACCAGCATGTGGAGGAGGCCGAACGCCTCGGGCTGATAGTCCCGCTCGGCATAGATCCTCTCTCCACCCCAGTGCGCGACTGGCAGGGGAGATGGCTCTGGCTCAACCAGGACGGCACGGCCACGCCATTGACCATGCGCGAAACATTGACAATTCAAACGGAAGGAATGACAAATGCACGAGAATAACGGCAAACCGGAGGCGCTGCTGTGGATCGACTTTGAGACCACAGGCGTGGATAGGCGCAAAAGCCTGCCATTGGAGATCGGTATGGAATGTACCGACATGCTGGGCGAACAAAAGTTCGGATCATTGTCCCGCATCATCCGCCCGGACAGACTCGACCTCCTGTCCATGAGCCCCGTCGCCTTCTCCATGCACACCGACAACGGCCTGCTGTTCGAACTCATGGGAGGCTCCGTGCGCAATGACAGCATGGTCGTCGTGGTCAACGCCGTGGAGGAATTCCTTGACTCGCTCTCCCAGCGCTTCTCCCTCGTCCCCGCGGGGATCAACGTGGACTTCGACCTTGACTTCCTCCGCCGACTCAACCTCAACCCTGACGCGTGGCTCACCTACCGCAAATACGACATGGCCACCATCCGCCGACTCGTCACCGTGCTCGGCGCCCCGGATCCATACCAGGGCGACAGCGGCCCGCACCGGGTGAAATCCTGCATCGCACGCGACATCAAAGACTACAAGGCCATGCTCGAGACACTCGCCGTCAAGACGGGAGACCACAAGTGAGAAAGACCATCAGCCACCTCGCCGACCGGCTCGGAGACGCCATGGCCACGCTGTTCACCCTCCTCGCGCTGCTGCTCATCCCGCACGCCGTCATCAGGGCGATCATCGGACAGGCGCTCCACCAGTGGACACCAATCACGTGGCTCGCCATCCACACCGCACTGACCATCGCGGCGCTCGTCATCAGCCTCGCCAGCTATGCGCTCGCCGCACTGCTCGCACCGCCAAGACCGGAGACCTACCAATGACCGAAGACCAGCAAGACCAGCTCGTCATCAGCCTCGACACGCAATACGCCGTCGCGCACGCCATCTACAACCGATTCCACGCCAACGGCCACCGCAAACACCTCACGTGGGAAAACCTCGACGACGACGGCCGCGAACCATGGCGCCTGATAGCCAAGGACGCGATCACCGAGATGCTGGCCAGCCCGGAGATCGGAGGAACGGCATGAGCCACAGCGCGATAATCCTCCTGGCGCTCGCCTTCCTGATCGGCTGGATGGGTGGCCGGGAATGAGCATCATCGTCCCATTGCACAAGTGGCGGTCGGCCGACCCGGCCATCCTGATCGGCCGCCGCTGCATCGCCCGCACCGACGACGACGTCGTCATCGACGGCCGGCTCGAACTCATCCGCCGGCCGGACGGCACCGCCACCCTCCGCTTCCAAGGCATCGGAAACGACATCATCGACCATGATCCGAACACATGTTCCAACGGCATGAGCGACGGCATAAGAAGCCTCGCCATCTACGGAAAGGACTGAACAATGAGAAACACCATCTGCGCCACACTCACCGCCATCACCCTCACCCTCTGCACCGCGCTCGCCGGATGCGGCAGCGCGTCGGGGCCTTCCGCGCCGGCGCATGCGGTCAGGTCCGTCGACTCGCAGTGCTCCGCCGGGGCCGACGTATTCACGGAATGCGTCATCACCCTGACCGACACGAGGAAAGTTGACTGCGTCGTCTACTCGGGCTACGAGAAGGGCGGCCTGTCATGCGACTGGAGCCATGTGAGCGGCGCGGACAAGGAGCCACAGTGAAAATCTGGTCGCAATGCGGCGCCGTATGTATCGCACCAGAGGACGACGAGGAACGGCAGGCGTGCGAAATCGCCGTCAACGCCCTGCTCAGATGGTCGGCGGAACACGACAAGGAAAAGGAACAACAATGAAAGACAGTGAAGCAGACATCGCCATCGGCGTGCTCAACAAACTCATCGACCAGGAACTCGAAGCCGTCCGCGCCGCGACAAGGGACGGCAATACCCCCTTCTGCACCTACGCCCAGACCCGACATCATGCCTTCCTCTACGCCAGGGACGAGATCAGGAAGGCGCTCGCCGCAGCCGTGGATGAAAGGGGTGCGGGGAATCCGTTCCTGCCGCAGCGTGACGAGCTGGTCACGCAGGATATGCACACCTGCGATCTGTGCGGCCGGTGGTGTTCAAGTCCCGTCTATTCCATAGGCCTCATCTACGGCGGCCAGGCGAAGACATTCACCGAGGTGTGCGCCGACTGCATGTGGCGTCTCAAATTCCAGCCGGTGAGAACTATCTCGCTGGACATTTACCGGCTTTTTGAGAAGTGGTTGGACGAGCAGAAGGAGACGGAGCGGTGAGTAGGGAATTTAAGGTAGTGCCGGTTATGTACGCGGTAAGCGGAAGCGCGTACACGCTGAAGCTGCAGAATGCGGAAGCGCTCGCCGGTCTGCTTTCCGACGGATGGAGCGTGATGCGCACCGACGTGTTGCCGGGACTCGGCGGCAAAGGCGAGTACGAGGTGGAGCCGAACATATGCTATGAGCCATCATTCCCGCCGACAATCGTCTACATCCTTGAGAAGGAGGCGGAATGATGAACAGCATCAGTCGTAACAAACGGCGCTCGCCGCATGCGTGCCGGAGCGCGGTCGGGATATTCATTTGCGCGAGCAATGGCATCGGTCCGGCGCAATACGAGGTCAGCCTGCGCAGGATAGAGCATTGCGTCATCTGCGGCAGGTGGTGGAAGATCTACGCCGTCTCGCCGTACCTGACCATCTGGGCCGAAGTGCCAGCCTGGATGATCTGGCTGTTCTGGCACAGAATCTGGAAGACCGGTCATAAATCATCCCACGGAAAGGAACCGGAACAATGAGCGAGGAAACACTCGAACCGCCACTGCCGCCGATCGACGCGCGCACCGAAGCCGTCGCCGAACGCCTGTTCGGACTCAAATGGGCGCTCCGCAAGGACTCCACCGAAAGCATCCACAAGGAATGGCAGACCGCACCGGAATGGATCCGCGACGGATACCTGCGCCAAGCCATCGAAGTGCTATCCGCGGCCGACCAAGCGGACGGCGCCACCGCCAGCGACTACAAGGAGCGCATGCGCGTCGAATACCAAGAGCTCACCGGCCGCGCCGACAAGCTCAGGGACATGCTGCAGCGGTACGCGGATGGCACGCTCGACTTCGAGCCCACCTGCCCGATCACTCTGCTGAGCAGGCAGCTCGACGTCATGGACGAATACGCCCTCATCCTCCGCCGCCGGGCCGGCATCGAACACATCAGCCTCGGCGAACAGCGCATCGACACGGCCACCAGGGACGTCCGATGAGCGACACCGCCGAACGGATCCACGCCATCATCCAAGGCTTCACCGGCCTGCCGGACGCGCTCGCCCCGTCAATGCGCCAGTTTAGCCAAGCCCTCACGAAAATCGGCAACCTGCCAGCCAATCCCACGAACGAACCAAAGGAGAACAAGCAATGAGCAACGACATCGACAAAAGCGTGAACCGCCTCAACGCGGCAGAAACCATCCGCCGACAGGCCATCGCACTGCAAAGACACATCAGCGAGGCGCTCGCCGACCTCCAAACACTCAGCGGCAGCGAGGACATCCAGATCAGCCATGCGCTCACCATGGCCACCATCCAAGCATCCAAAGCACTCAAACAAGCCCACCTGATGCAGGACACGGCCGACATGCTCGACCAAGCCGACCAACGCGACGAGGAAAACAAAATCAGCCGCATGCTCATGCACAAGATAGCCCAACAAGGAGAATAAAAAGAGAGGCCCCACCAGCCGGCAGAACCTCCAAGAAACCAACCACCATTCTAGCCGGAAAGCGGGAACCATGACCAGTCAATGCCAACAATGCGGCGAACCAGCACAAACCACCCTCTGCAAAACCTGCGCCAAACACATGCGCCGACAGACCAGCAGCCTCGCCAAAACCATCCCGGAACTCCGCGCGCTCGCCGAACGCAAGGCGCACATTGGCGAGCGCTGTGGTGGTGTTCGTGGAGGTTCGGTCGGTCTGCCGGTGAGTGTGCATTGGTTGGAGGTGTATGAGGAGGCGGCCCGTCTGATGCTTCGGTTGGCTGGTTGCGTGGATTTGAAGTGGATGCTGCTGCCGGTCGAGGGGTGGCGGCCGGCGTATCGTGCGGTGTGCAGGTCGTGGTCGCGTGTGGTGTGTTCGCCGGCTGCGGGCGAGCTGGCCGATCGGCTGGACAGGATGCTCCGTCGTATCGACAGGTTGTGCACGCCGTCGGATGGGCGCGTGACCGTGGTGCAGTGTCCGGATTGTTCAGTGTCTTTGGCGGTGCCGCAGGGCATGCGGGATGGCTGGTGCCCCGAATGCGGCGAGCGCCTCGATCTGGACATGCTGGTGTCCGGCCGTGTGGATGCCGCGGGCCGGGCCGTCATGACGTGCTCGCCTGCGGAGGCGGCGGACTGGTTGACCGATCGCGCCGGGCTGCGTACCACGCGCAAGCAGGTGTCGAACTGGCTGGCGCGCGGCAGGCTTTCGAAGGCGCGCCGATTGGGGCATGGCGTGTGGGAGTTCAACCAGGCCGAGCTCATCGAGGTGCGCGATCGCGCATAGTTGCGCAGGCGGATGAATCCATGTATTCTGTAAAAGAACTTGCACCATGCCCGAAGGGGCTGGTGCTTTTCTTTTACCACCCAGCCCCTGTAGTTCAGCCGGTAGAGCAGCGGTCTTTTAAACCATGGGTCCTCGGTCCGAGTCCGAGTGGGGGCACCGCAAAAGGGAGGCGGCATGGACACGCCAATCGTCATCATCGGCTCATGCGTGGTGTTCGCCGCCTGTCTCATCACCCTATGGCTGATGCCATGAGCAATCCACGCTACCATAACGGCCACCGCCGGCGGGAGGTGCAGGCATACTATCGCGCACGCCGCGCCGACTGCTACATCTGCGGCAGACCAATCGACTACAGCCTGCGGCCTCCGGATCCATGGAGCTTCGTCGTGGATGAGACCGTGGCCATCGCCAACGGAGGCCGCGTCTGCCGCGCGAACAGCGGGCCGGCGCACCGCTGGTGCAACGCGGTCAAAGGCACGCACACGCTCGAATGGGCGCGCGCCGAAGTGAAACGAAGACTCGCCGGCGGCAAACCAGCCGCCGCCTCAAAGCCGCGCGACTTCGAGGCCGCCGACTGGTGAAGCCCACGGGAGGATACCCCCGTCATCGTTTCGGAGGCGACCTCGTGTGCAGCGCCTATCTCTCTCCCCGCGAAAAATAATCGTCGCCGGCGACACCATCGACGGCAAAGGAGGCGCCATGCCGATCCGAACCTGCGCGCAATGCGGCCACGCCATGCCGAAAAACGCCAGCGCCAAACGAAAATACTGCTGCCCCAACTGCCGAAAACTTGCCAGCAAGCACAGGCGCTCGCCACAGCGCCAGACGTCGCCCACGCCGCCGCCAGCCAACGAACCGTCGCCGCAACAGCCGACCGCGCCGGCCACATACCGCGACCTGCTCGAGGTCAGCCGAACCGCGCTCATGCGCAACCTCAAGGACTCGCACTGCCCGGCCACCGCCGTCGCCGGACTAAGCAAACAGCTCCTCGCCGTCGGCAAGGAACTGCTCGAGATGGACCGGGAGAAGGAACCAGACCCGATACTCGACGACCCGGAGGAGATGGCAGATGGCATCGAAGACGAACCCTTCGACGCCGAAACTATCTGACGCCGCCCGAATCCTGAACATCCCCGACGGCATCGCCACCACCGGCTTCGGCCGCGTCCGCCGTGTCGCCGACCGGCTCGGCATCCGGTTCGACCGATGGCAGGAGGGCATCGGCACGCTCATGCTCGCCAAACGCTCCGACGGCACCTACGCCAGCTCGGTCGGCGGCATCGGCATGAGCATCTGCCGACAGACAGGCAAGACCTTCACCGTCGGCACCATCATCGTCATCCTGTGCCTGACCACACCAAACCTCAAGGTCATCTGGACCGCGCACCGCACGCGAACCTCGGCCGAAACCTTCAAATCGATGCAGGCGCTCGTCAAACGCCCCGGCCTATCACGACACTGCAAAGCCATCCGCCAGACCAACGGCCAGGAGGAGATCGCCTTCGCCAACGGCAGTCGCATCCTCTTCGGCGCCCGCGAACAAGGCTTCGGCCGAGGCTTCGCCGCAGTCGACGTCATCATCTTCGACGAAGCGCAGATCCTCACCGAAAAAGCCCTCGAGGACATGATCCCGACCGCCAACGCCGCGAAAAACCCGCTCATCATCCACATGGGCACGCCACCCAGACCGGTCGACCCCGGCGAAGTGTTCACCAACCGCCGCACCGCCGGCCTCGCGCACGACCCGGACAGCACATGGATCGAGTTCGGCGCCGACCGCGACTGCGACACCGCCGACCCCGACGCATGGGCCCAGGCCAACCCGAGCTACCCGCACCGCACGACCGCCAACGCCATGCTCCGCATGCTCAAGAACCTCGGAGAGGACAGCTTCAGGCGCGAAGCCCTCGGCATCTGGGACCAGGACACCGAACACGCGGCCATCGACCCGGAACTCTGGGCACAGGCCGCCACACCGGAACGAGCATCCGGCGGATGGACAGCCATGGCCATCGACATGCCTCCGCACCGCGGATGGATCACCATCGGCGCATGCCAGGCCTACGAGGACGGCACCGCGTACATCGACATCGCGGCACTCAAAGGCGTCAGGAAACACGGCACCAAATGGCCCGTCGATTTCCTCGCCCGCCGCTGGCCGCACCTCGCCGCCGTCGTCATCGACGCCCAGTCACCGGCCACGGTGCTCATCCCCCCACTCAAAGCCGCCGGCATCGACGTGACCGTCACCAGCGCGAGCGACATGGGCAAGGCATGCGGGCGTCTCCTCGACATGCTCCAATACCACGAACTGCGCCACAAGCCGGACGTGCGCCCGCTCGACCAGGCCGTGGCCGGCGCGACCGTCCGCAAGATCGGCGTCGAAGGCGCGTTCGGCTGGAACAAACTCGGATCCGACGTCGACATCAGCCCGCTCGTCGCCGCCACCCTCGCCCTGCACGGCGCCGTCACCAGCACCCGACGGCCGGGCGACGAACCAGAACAAAGGATGATCGAACTGCCATGACACTCCTCGAACCACTGCCGGCCACCGTCGCCGGCCTGACGCCCGACGAAGACGACGCCTTCCGACGCCTCACCGCGAAAATCATCCGCCACCGCACACGCAACCGCATCCGCACCGTCTACTACAACGGCCGCAACGAACTCCACGACCTCGGCTACAGCCTCCCACCGATCGCCAAAGACGTCGAAATCGTCGTCGGATGGCCGGAAAAGGCAATCGAGGGACTCGCCAACCGCGTCGTGCTCGACGGCATCACCACCCAGGACGGCAGCGACCTGAGCAAACAGGTCAACGACCTGCTCGACGCCAACGACCTCGCCCAGACCGCCGAAAACGCGCACACCGACGCCCTAGTCCACTCCTGCAGCTTCGTCGCCGCGCTCCAAGGCACGCCCGACAGGGGAGAGCCCGCCGCGATCATCCAGGAGTTCCCCGCCGACGTGGCGACAGGCACATGGGACAGCCGCATCCACGGCCTCACCGAAGCCCTGCTCTACGACGTCGACGAGGACGAGACCTACGGCCGGCAGATCCGCGCATGCTACCTCATGCTCCCCGGCAAACTCATCGGATGCGCGATGCGCGACTGGCAGTGGAGCGTGTACGCGCGCACCGCATGGCATGGCCGACTGCCCGTCGAACTGCTCGCATACCGGCCGGACAGCAAACGACCGTTCGGCCGATCGCGCATCAGCCGAACCGTCATGAGCCTGACCGACAGCGCCGTGCGCACCTTCCTGCGCAGCGAAGTGCAGGCCGAACTCTACTCGGTCCCACCCAGATACTTTCTCGGCGTCACCGAGGACATGTTCCGCGGCAAGGACGGCAACCTCAAGCCACGATGGCAGATCATGCTCGACCAGGTACTCGCGCTGCCGCGCGACAAGCAGGGCAACCTGCCGCAGGTCGGCACGTTCACCCAGGCGAGCTTCGAGCCGCACGCCGCGCAGCTGCGCCAGACCGCATCGATGTTCGCCGCAGCCACCAGTCTGCCGCCCGACTCGATGGGCGTGCTTACCGACAATCCAAGCTCGGCCGAAGCGATCGACAAGGCCGTCAAGGAACTCTGCCTCAACGCCGAAAGCTGCCAGCGACGCTTCGGCCCAGCATGGGAGCGCATCATAGCCACAGCCGCCCGCATCGCCGGCGACGGCCAGGCCGCCGCGGTGTCCAGCCAATGGCGCAACCCGGCAACGCCAAGCCGCGCCGCCGCCGCGGACGCGGCCGTGAAGCTCGTCGGGGCCAACATCCTTCCGGCCGACAGCGACGTCACCTACGACATGCTCGACCTGAGCGACCGGCAACGCCAGACCCTCCGGCGCGAGCAACGCGCCAAACGAGCACAGCAGGCGCTCGACCGCATCGACCAGACCATAGCCGCCCAGCAGCAGCAAGGAGCCGACAATGCAAACGGACAGCCAGCTGCCGAAGACGCAGGAAGCCCTGGACAAACGGCTCGACCAACTGCATGACGCCTACCTGCAACGACTCGAACGCCTCAAACTCGAATCAGGATGGAGCCTGGATTCGATATGGGGAGACGAGCACTGGTATCCGGACGACGAAAGCCGATGGGAAGCCGCCTGCAAAGAAGTGGAAAGCTACAACGACAAGGCCGCGCAGGCCGCCGCCGACTACTTCGAGCAGATCCGAAGCGAATGGTCGAACTACCTCGGCAATGACCTGCCGGACTTCGACCGTCAGCCACTCCCGGACGCCGGCCGCGCGGTCTGGAAACTCGCCGGAGGCTCCAACAACACCGACTATCCGGGACTCAGATACGAAGACGTCATCCCCGACGCCAACGGCCAAGTCCACAACAAATACGGCCTGCGCATCGACGACCTCTGGCCGAAACACGCGGACCTCGACCAATGGAAGACGTACCTGCGGCACGTCGTCTCCACAAGCAGCCGCATCGGCATGCTCGACCAAATCGGATCAGACCCATCGAAACCGCGATGGGCCAGGGTGCCGGTGGGGGAGACGTGCGAGTTCTGCGTCATGCTCGCATCCCGCGGCTTCGTATACCTGACACGCGAGACCGCCAGCCTCGGCGGCGGCTTCCACAACGGCCGATGCGACTGCAACGTCGTCCCGTCATGGGGAGAGCGGCACATCGCCGGCTATGATCCGGACGCGCTCTACAGGCAATACAAGTCATGCGCCGACACCATATCCAACCTCACTACTCAGGACAAGTACAAGGACTACCTCTCGACCCTCTCCGACAAGGAGAAAGCCAAAGCCCCCGAATACAAGAAATGGAAACGCGACCTCGAACTCGCCGAAATGCGATGGCGCGACCGCACATGGCTCAACACCGGCACACCGCCACCGGTCGGTTATAACCCTCCGGAACTCCAGAGGAAAATATCAGACATCCGCCCGCACGAAATACGAACTGCGCAGCGCCTCGCCGACAACGGAGTAAAGGCAACCTTCAAGATCGACGTCAAGAAGGTCCCCAACGAAAACGGCAAAGGCACGCACGACATAGGATATGCGGACCTCGAAAACGGCATCGAGATCAAGACGCTGAAAAACACATCATCGACAAACACCATCAACTCTCATCTGAAATCGACATCGAAGAAACCGGACGCCAAAACGGTCGTCATGGACAACAGCGAAAACGACGGAATGTCAGATGAAGACCTCATCGCCTGCATCAGAAGATGCCTGGCCTTCCGCGGCGGAAAAGTCTACATCATCCGCCACGACGGAAAACTCGCCAGAGCACGATAAAGGCCTCAATGTCACCAAATGGTGTCAATGAGACCTTTATCAGCATCAATCATAACACAGCCAAGGCTGGCTACCGAAGAGGCCGAACGGAGCCGACTGTAAATCGGCCGCGCCACACGCGCCACGCAGGTCCGAATCCTGCGCCAGCCACTCACCGCGGACCCCGCACGCCGCGTCGCTAACCGTGCGCAAAAACCAAAGGAGCACCAATGCACTTCATCCTCCGCCACCGCCGCAACCTCATGCGCCACCTCCTCCTCATCGAAGGCGGAGAACCGCAAGGAGGCGAAGGCGAACCACCCGCAGGCCAGAACACCCACGGCGAAGGCGACAACGCGAAGAACACCACGACCGACAACGCCAAGGAGTTCAGCCACGCGCTCGCCGCCCGCGTCGAAGAGGAAAAAGCGAAACTCGAAGCCAGATACGCCGGATACGACGAATACAAGGCCAAAGCCGCCAAATACGACGCCGGAGAATGCGGCAACGCAGCGAAGCTCGAAGCGGCCGACAAGAAGATCGAATCGCTGACGAATGAGATCGCCGCGCTCAAGGCCACCGCCGAACGCGAAACCCTCATCGGCCAGATCGCCAAGGACACCGGCCTCGACCGCGACGTCATCGACCGGCTCAAAGGCGACGGAGACGAACTCAAAGCAAACGCGAAGGCGCTCAAGGACAGCCTCAAGCCAAACCTCGGACTGCCCACCCCACCGGCCGGCAAAACAGCCGCCGCAACCACTGGCAGCATGACGCCGCTGCAGCTCCTCTCGCAAGCCTACGCGGCCAAATAACCATCAGAAAGGAACACAACCATGGCACTCAACCTCACCGAGGCCGCGAAGCTCTCCACCGACACCCTCGCCAAGGGCGTCCTCGAGACCTTCACGCAGGTCAGCCCGATCCTCGACCGCATCCCCCTCATGAACATCGCCGGCAACGCCTACGCCTACAACGAGGAAGACACCCTTCCGGGCGTTGCCTTCCGAGGCGTCAACGAGTCCTACACCGAGTCCACCGGCACCTTCAACCAGAAGAGCGAGAAGCTCGTCATCCTCGGCGGCGACGCGGACGTCGACAGGTTCATCCAGCAGACCCGCAGCAACGTCAACGACCAGCGCGCCGAACAGACCACGCTCAAGGTCAAGGCGATCAGCTACAAGTACCAGGAAACCTTCTTCAACGGCGACACGGACGTCGACACCAAGAGCTTCGACGGCCTCAAGAAGCGCCTCACCGGCAAGCAGGTCATCGACGCCGCCACCAACGGCATGCCGATTCTCGGCGACTCCAACGCCGACATCCACAGGTTCTTCGACAAGCTTGACGAACTGCTCGGCGCAGTCCCAGGCATCAACCCCACCAACGGCGCCATCTACGCCTCCGCCGCCATCATCCGCAAGATCGGCAGCGCCATGCGCCACATCTCCTACGACACCACCCTCCAGCAGGACATCGTAGGCAAGCGCGCCATGCAGTGGAACGGCATCCCGCTGCTCGAGGCCGGACAGACCACCGCCGGCACGGAGATCCTCGACAACAACGAGACGCAGGGCACCAATTCCACCACCACCAGCATCTACGCCGTCAAGTTCGGTTCGAGCGAGGGCGACCAAGGCGTCACCGGCCTGACCAACGGCGGCGTGCAGGTCGATGACCTCGGCCAGCTGCAGGAAAAGCCCGCCTACCGCACCCGCATCGAGTTCTACTGCGGACTCGGCGTGTTCTCCGGCCGTGCCGCCGCACGACTGAAGGGAGTCGTCAATGGCTGAGAAGCTCGACGTCACCCCGCAGGAACCGGTCGAGGAGATCGGCGGGGACACCCCGGCGCAGCCGGAGGAGCCCGCCACCACTCCGGACCCGCAGCCGGAGGAGCCCGCCCCGTTCCCTCCCGCCGGACACCGCAGCGAACGATTCGACGCCATCCGGCCGGACGGCACGCATGTGACCGTCACCCGCGACATCGACACCGGCGAGCAGCTCGTCACGGAGGCATGACCATGGCCGGCCCCTTCGCCACCACCGCCGACCTCGAGGAGATCTGGCGGACGCTCGACGACACGGACAAAACCAAGGCCGAACGCCTCCTCGCCGCGGCGAGCCGCAAGATCCGCCTGCAATGCCCCTCATGTGCGCAGGCGGAGGAGGCCGAGCCGGGCATCTGCAAGGACATCTGCTGCAACATGGTCAAACGCGCCATGGTCGCCGAGGAGACGAACCCCGAAGGACTCAGCCAGGGATCACAGACCACCGGCCCCTTCGCCGACAGCTGGTCGTACAGCAACCCAAACGGAGACCTGTACCTCACATCCAGCGAGCTCGCCGACCTCTCCGCCGCCGGAAGCGGCCGCATGTTCACCATCGCCATGACAGGAGACGACACATGAGGACGCCATCGACCGAAACCATCGAAGTGTGGCGCGGCCAGCCCACGACCGACACGGAAGGCAATCCAATCCAAGGCAAGCCCGTCCGTGTCGGCGCATTCCAGGCGGTGGTAGCCCCATCCTCCACCATTGACCAGGTCGAGGAGAACGCCAATCCACTGACCGTCGAATACACGATCCACATCCGCGGCAGCCAACCGACAGGCATCCAGGCCACCGACCTGATCAAAGTCAGAGGCGTCCTTCTGCCAGTCAAAGGCAAACCGCAAGTATGGAACAACACCCACGGACGCCACATCGGCGACGTCATCGCCGTCGGAGAACGAAAAGGATAACCCATGGCCAAACGATGCAGATTCGTGTTCAACCGCAAGGCATTCAGCCAACAGGTGCTGAAGAACGAGACGCTACGTGACCGCATGCGCGACGCGGCCCACGAGGCCGTCACCGACAGTCGGTGCATGGTGCGCGACCATAACGGCGCGAACCGCAATGGCGTGGCCATCCTCTGCCCCGCACCCGTGGAGAAGGCGCACGGCACGTTGGAGGACACGCTCGGGAGGATGCGCGTATGAGCATCCCCGTCACCCCGCGGCGCACGGAGCCGCTGCTCCTGCCCAGGCTGCGGGAGCTGTTCCCGGACGTGACGTTCGACACGATCGAACGCAACGACCTCGAACCGCCTTTCGCCGAAGCCACATTGGCCGACTCCATGCAGGGCATGAGCACTCCCATCTCCCAATACGTGCGACTGCGGCTGGGCGTGCGCTGCATGAGAGAGGACCATACGGGCGACTGGGACAAGGCCGCCCGCCTGTGGGCGGCAATCGCGAGGGAGATCATCGGGCTTGGAACCGTCGCGCCGCTCATCAGCGCGTCATTGGAATCCGGGCCGGTACGCATGACCGACGAGAACAAGAGACTGGTGTGCGCGTACGGCGTGCTCCTGCTCGAGGTCTCCGTCAACTGAAACACAACAAGACGTGCCGCCACACGGGCAAAAACGAAAGGTATGGACGAATGTCCGACAACAACGAAGAAACCACCGCCGTCGAACAGGCGGCATCCGAAACCAGCGCGCAGGCGGCGCAGGGGGCGGCCGACTACGGGTACGTGTCCAGCGGCAACGACTCCGGAAACGTGCGCCTGATCAAGAACTACGCGCTGTTCCTGTTCCCCAAAGGCGACAGCACGTTCACGGCCCCGACCGGAGTGAACTGGGCGCCGCCGTCCAACAAGAAGCCGATCGGATACAGCACCGAGGACGGGGCCGTACTGCATCCGGAGCCGGGCGACAGCACCGACTACAAGGCGCACAACGGCGACATCGTCCTGTCCGACACGGATCCGGGCTACTGGACGCTGCAGCTCGCCGCGATGGAGGGCCGCAAGGACGTGGTGTCCGCCTACTTCGACGTGGACGTGGAATCCGACGGCGGCATCAGCATCAAGGGCGCCGGCCTGAAGAAGGAATGGATTCTCGTCCTGGTCGCGCTCGACCAGCAGGACCGCCCCTTCCTCCTGTACGGCACCAACGCGAAGGTGTCCGACCGTGACGACGTGAGCCTGAAGTCCAGCGAGATCATGAACTTCAGCATGACGTTCAAGATGCTCAAGGGAGACAATGGCGAGCAGTTCCATGCATGGGGCCTCGTCACCGCAGCCGCCAAGTGACCCATTGATTCTTCCCGTGCCGCCGATGGCGGTCGACGGCACGGGATCCTTTTACCAACCGCCAACATCAGAACGGAGACAACATGAGCGACAACACCTACCACATGGTCGAAGTCGACCTTTCCGACGCCGAGGAGCTCAAGCCCGACGTGCACCTCGAGGTCGCCGGCGTGAAACTCGACCTGCCGAACCTCAACAACGCGGAACTGCCCATCGAACTCGTGCAGACCATCCTCCTGATCAAGAGCAGGCCGACGCTCTCCGACGAGGAGACCAGCGCGTGCATGGCCGCGTTCCTCGCGTACTTCCAGGCGATGAAGCCGAACTTCTGGAACGCGCTACGCAAGACGGAACGTCCGATCGCCTACCTCATCGCCACGGTGAAGGCGTGGGCCGAGGAATCCGGACTGGACCCAAAAGCGTTTACCTCGCCCACCTCTGGAACAGCCACCGCGCGGCGCTAGCCTACGACTGGATCCGAGCGTACGGGCAGATATACAGGCCCGTACGCTTCCAGGAATGGGTTGAAGGCCAACGTCCACGAGTCGATTGGGGACTCGCCTGGGCGTTGACCCGCGAAATCCTCAAAGACCACACAAGCCACTCGTGGATGGCGTTGCAGAACGCCGTCTACGCGCCCGACGGAGCCGAACAGGCGGTCTGGACGCTGTCCGGACAACGCAAACGCCCATGGTTCGACCACGAGCACGACCCACTCCACCCGCCAACCCCGACGCACAACCTCACCCGCCGTCAACGCGAGGACAGGGAACGGCTCAAAGCCTACTTCCACATCAACGACGACCTCTGATCCCGACCGCCATCGGAATCCCGACACACAGCAAGGAGCACGATGGCAGCACAGGACATCGGCGTCGTATACGTCCACGTCGAACCATCCGGCAAAGGATTCGGCAAAAGCATCGAAGGCGACATCGGCGACGCCGTCAGCAAAGCCTCCAGGAAAGGCTCCAACACCCTCATCTCGAAAATCGGCGGCGCGTTCGGCAAGATCGGCAAGGTCGGCACCGGCGCGATCGCCACCATCGCAGGCGGCATCACCGCCCTCGCGGCCAAGGGCGGCTTCACCCGAGCGCTCAACATCGAGAACGCGCAGGCCAAGCTCAAAGGCCTCGGCCACGACAGCGCGAGCGTCACCGAAATCATGAACGACGCGCTCGCGTCCGTCAAGGGCACCGCGTTCGGATTGGGTGACGCCGCGACCGTGGCGGCCAGCCTGTCCGCCTCCGGCATCAAGGAAGGCGGGGACCTGACCAAGGTCCTCAAGACCGTGGCCGACACCGCGCAGATCAGCGGCAGAAGCCTCACCGACATCGGCATGATCTTCGGTTCCGTCGCCGCTCGAGGAAAGCTCCAGGGCGACGACATGCTCCAGCTCATGTCGAGCGGCATCCCGGTCCTCCAGATGCTCGGCAAGCATCTGAACAAGACCAGCGCCGAAGTGTCCGACATGGTCTCGGACGGCAAGATCGACTTCCAGACCTTCGCCGACGCCATGCAGGAAGGATTGGGCGGCGCCGCCCAGAGCGCCGGCACCACGTTCGCCGGCGCCCTGGCCAACGTGAAGGCCGCGTTGAGCCGACTCGGCGAGACCGCGGCCACGCCGGTCCTCAACGGCCTGCGAGGCCTGTTCAACCAGGCCATACCGCTCATCGACTCGTTCACCGCCGCCGTGAAACCGACGCTGGAGAAAGTCGGCGCCGGATTGCAGAAGGGATTGGAGCAGGCAATCCCCACAGCGCAGGCGAAGCTCGCCTCATTCTCCACGTTCGTCCGGAACCTGCCGGGGATCCAGATGCTCATGGCATCGGTCACGAGCCTCAGGGCGCAGCTGTCAGGCCTGGCTGCCGCGATGGTCTCGCTGACCTCCAAACTGAACCTCGGCGGCGAGGCCTCCTCGAGATTCGGCGGCATCGTCTCCGCGCTCGGGAATCTGCTCGCATCGGCCGCGCAGTCCCTGGCCAACGCCGCGGGATGGGCGAAGACGTTCGTCAACACGTTCATCGAGACAGGTGCTCTCCAGCCCTTCCTGCATGCGCTGGCGAACCTCGCCACCGGACTTGCATCGGTGGCCACGGCGCTCGTCTCGGCCGCATCGCAGGCGCTCGGCTTCGACAACTCCGGGCAGACGGCGGGATTGGCGGCACAGCGGTTCGCGGCGGTCCTCGACACGCTCACCGGCGCGCTCATGACCGTGGGCGGCTGGCTGCAGTCGGTCGGGCAGTGGGCGCAGCAGAACGGCGCGCTGGTGTCCGGCGCGTTGAAGGCCATCACCATCGCATTGCTCGCCGTCAAGGGCTGGGACATCGTCTCGACCGGGCTGAAAACGGTTTCCGGCGGACTGAAGGCCATCTCCGCGACCGCCTCCGGCGTGGAGAAGACCGCCACGGCCGCATTCGATCTGATCGGCAAATTATCCGACGTGGGAAGCGCGGCGGGCGGCCTGAAGCAACTCGCCAGCTCGTTCAATATCGTCAAGGCCGCCCAATCGGCGTGGAGCTCGGTGACCAAGGCTGCTACCGCCGTGCAATTGGCATTCAGCGCTGCCTTGGATGCGAATCCGATCGGCATGCTTGTCGTAGCCATCGGCGCGGTCGTCGCCGCACTGACATGGTTCTTCACCCAAACCGAAACCGGCAAACGACTCTGGAACAGCTTCGCCACATGGTTCATGGGAATCTGGAACCAGATCAGCACCGCATGCCAGCCAATCCTGCAAACCATCGCCATATTCATCACCCAGACCATGAGCCAAATCCAGCAAATCTGGCAAACCGGATGGACACTCATCACCACCGTCCTCCAAAACGTCTGGAACGCAATCGGCCCCATCATCATGACCGCACTCACCGCGATCATCACCGGCATCCAAACATTCATCACCACCATCACACCACTCCTGCAAGCCGGAATACAGAACATCCAAACCATCTTCCAAACCACCGCCACCATCATCAGCACGGTCTGGAACGGACTATGGAACACCATATCCACCGTCGTACAAGGCGCATGGACCATCGTCACCACAGTCATCAGCACCGCACTCGCCGTCATCCAAGGCATCATCCAACTGGCGCTCGCGGTCGTCAACGGGAACTGGAGCGCCGCGTGGTCGGCCATCCAGGGCATCGTGTCGGCAGTGTGGGGCGGCATCCAAGGCGTCGTCTCCGCCGGCATCGGCATGGTCAGCGGAGTGGTATCCGCCGCATGCTCGACCATCCGAAGCGTGTGGGCCGCGTTGTGGAATGGCGTCGGAAGCATTGTGTCGAGCGTCTGGGGCGGCATCGTCGGCACCGTAAGCAACATGGTTGGCCGTGTCGGGAGCGTCGTGAGCGGGATCGGCGGAACCGTCCGGAGCGCGGTGTCCGGCGCGGGAAGCTGGCTCGTCAGCGCGGGACGCAACATCATCCAGGGATTGATCAACGGCATCACAGGAATGGTCGGCTCGTTGTATTCCAGCATCACCAACGCGTTGTCGGGCTTGGTGGACAAGGCCAAGAACGCTTTGGGCATCCACTCGCCGTCGCGTGTGTTCCGCGACGAGGTCGGCGTGATGGTCGGACGTGGCATGGCATTGGGCATCGACGATTCCGCGCATGTGGTCAGCCGTTCCATGGATTCGCTCGTCTCCACGATGAGCCTCTCCGACGCGGACTGGTCGAAGACCGGCAGGCTGAACGTCACGGCCGGCACCGGCGCCAATGCCGGCGACGGCGATCTGCGGGAACTCATCGCGGCCGTCGAATCGCTGCACGACGACCTCGGATCGATCATCGCCCGATACACGCCGACGATAGGGGACCGCGACTTCGCAAGGAAGGTGAGAAGTGCAATCGCTTGAATACGTGTGCGCCGCCACAGGTGAGCGCATCGGCTTCGAGGGGCCGCTGTACGGCGAGACGCTCACGGGACTGCGAGCCCGCGTCTGGGACTACAGCCTCGCCTCACGTGGCATGACGGGCATCACCCGCAAGGCACGCGAGGCGACAGTCACCGTGAAGATCCACGATTCTCCAGCCACGCTCGACCTACTGCGCCGCCTCGCGGACGCCGACATGGCATCCGGGAACCCGGGCACGCTCGTGGCCGACGGCGAATGGGAAGCCAAAGCGTGGATCACGAAAAGCGAACCGCAATCCATCACGCCCACGATGGTCGAGACGCAGTTGACCATCGTGCTGGCCGATGGCGTGTGGCGCCGTCCGACCATGACGCATTTCACGCCGCGATACGATTCCGGAACCGCCGACCTTGACTATCCATATGATTATCCGCATGATTTCGCCGGCATGGCATTGGGTGCCGAGATCGTCAACGACACGTCCATCCCGCAGCCGGTCAAGCTCACGATATTCGGACCATGCGCGCAACCGTACGTCATCATCGGAAACAACCGGTACGAGGTCGACGTGACCGTGCCATCCGGCTCGCGTCTGGAAATCGACGGCACCGGCGATGTCAGGACCGTCACCATGGTCAGCGGCACAGGTCTCGCCACAAACTGCTTCGCGCAGGCCGTGCGAGGGTCGGGCAAGGATTCCGGCCGGTACGTGTTCCAACCGCTCGCGCCCGGAACACAGCCGATCAGCTGGCCGGGAGGATTCCAATTCGACTTGACGGTCTGCGAGGAAAGGAGCGAACCGCCATGGACCTGATCGTCACCGACGCCACAGGCAAACCCGTGGCGAGCCACGCCTCATACACGCTCGACCTCGCGTTCGGTAGCGGGGAGAACGACTTCGACCTGCAGGTCGAAGACGCCGCGCTCAAGGCGGGGAGCCGCATCATGATCGACGGCACCGAGTACGGCGGCATCATCGACGACACGGATGTCGACGTGGACGGAGGCCTGTCCACCGTCACATGGCATGGCCGCGACTGGCATGGAGTGCTCGCCTCGAAGATCATCGAACCGGACAGGAACAACGATTACCTCACCCTGTCCGGCACGATTCCCGTCATCATGCGCACGCTCGTCAGCCGTGCGGGATTGCAAGGCCTGTTCACCGTCACCGACGAAAGCGCCGACCGCAAGACCACCTGCCAGTTCGACCGGTACGTGGACCTGTACAGCGGTCTGGTCAAGATGCTCAGGGCAAGCGGACTCAAACTCCGGTTGCGTAATGACGGCGACAAGGTATCCATGAGCGCCATGCCCGTCCGCACGATCGGCGACAGCATCGACTCGGACCTCATCGACTTCGCCGCCAAACAGGCGGCGCACCCGATCAACCATCTCATCTGCCTGGGCAAGGGCGAACTCAAGGACCGTACCGTCATCCACTGGTACGCCGACGCGAACGGCACGTTCAGCCACACGCAGACCCTCAAAGGCCTTGACGAACGCACCGCCACATACGAGTTGTCCAACGCCGAAGCCGACGAGCTCGAGGACAAGGGCAGGCAGAAATTCCAGGAACTTCGGAACACCAGCACCATCGACGTGGACATTCCCGACGGCATCGACGCGGACGTCGGCGACCTGGTCACGGGCCGTGACAACAACACGGGCCTCGTCGTCACGGCCGAGATCTCCAAGAAGATCGTCAAGGTTTCGGGAGGCGTGCTCACCGTCACCTACGAATCCGGAGGTGCCAGCGCCGGCGGCAACAGCGGAGAATCCTCCATCGGGGATGGTGGCCACGCCTACTACGCTGGAGCCGGCCTCAAACTCGACGCCTGGACGTTCAGCGCCGACGTGACCAGAAACGACATCGACTCGCTCAACAACGCATTGTCGGGTAAACAGCCGAAAGGCGACTACATCACCGGCCTGAAAATCGGTTCGGTGGACACGCTCGCCCCCGGTGCACAGGCAAGCGCGTCGCTTACGGGCGCCGGCAGCGACAAAACCTTGAATTTGGGGCTTCCGAAAGGCGACCAGGGTCCGCAAGGGGAGAAGGGCGACAAGGGCGACACAGGACCACAGGGGGCCACCGGAGCGAAAGGAGAGGCCGGCCAACGCGGCGAGACCGGGTTGCCTGCCTTGATCATCACACGCATACTATCCGGATACTGGACGTCCGCATGCTCGGATTTTGACTGGCGGGCACTCAGTTTCAACCGTGCCCCGGTCGTAGGCGAATACTTCTTCGCCATGACCAACGGCGGCAAGAACCTGATGTACGCGCAGATCACAGCCACCGGGAAAAACGTGACGTTCAAACCGGTTTCCAACACAAGCCTCGTCGGACCGAAGGGCGACAAGGGCGAGACGGGCATGAGCGCAAGCCAGGCGTTCATCGCCGCCCACCCGGTCGGCTCCCTCTACTGGACCACCGCCACAACAAATCCGGGAACCACCTACGGCGGCACTTGGAAGGAATGCAACACCATCCTTCCAGGACACATCTACCAGCGCACAGCCTGAAAGAGAAAGGAACATCAATGGCACGAACCACGAACATCACCAGATACACCTGCGACCGATGCCACGCCTCCGCATACCTCGCCGACGGTGACCCACGCACCTCCAGCGACTGGCACGACATCACACACACCACCGTCGACGGAGTCGCACAGGGCGCGCTCGTCTGTACCGCATGCTGGCAGACGTTCAAAGCGCTGGCAGCCACGCAGGACGCCGCCTACGCCGCATACCTCAACAACACAACAGATAGGAAGGAATGACCATGACCATGAATCTCATCACCGGCAAGGCCGGCGCTCCGCACATCACATCCAGCGACCAAGGAGCCATGCAGGCCGGACTGGTCGGAAACGGCAACTACCTGCTGCAAGGCAGCGACGGCAAATTCCCCGCCGTGACCATGCAGTCAGCAAACAAAGCGCTCATCCCGGTCCTCAACCTTGTGATCGAAGGACGATACGCACGCGTCACCGCGGCGGAAACCGTCACCATCGAAAGCGGAGTCACAGGACGGAACCGCAACGACCTAATCTGCGTGAAATACACGCGAGACTCGAACAACATCGAAACGATCGCGCTCGCTGTGTTGAAGGGCACCGCCACCAGTGGCACGGCGGCTGATCCCACGGTTCCGTCGGGTAGTATCCTGAACAATTCCGGTACCGTGTGGATTCCGATCGCCCGCATTCCGATCAGTGGCATCACCGCCGGAACTCCTGTCATGCTTGTCAAGCAGTTGCCTCCGATGAGCCAGCTGTGGGATTCCGTAACCCAGACTTTGATTAAATCGCAGTATGGCACCGTGACCGGCGTGAAGTCTGGCAAGATCGCGCAGATTAGCATCAACTGGAAAAGCGCGAGCACTGACTCGTGGGGCAGTGGACAGTTCGGTACAATTCCGGAGGGTTGGAGGCCTGCGGTCGTCACGCATGGTACGTGGTCGGGGCGTGATGGTGGCAGCCAGCGTGATTTCATTCTGGAAACGAATGGCAATTTCCGTTATGCCAATCGTGGCGCGGGGCAGGACAGCGGCACGTTCTCCGGGACGATGACCTACATTCTCGCCTGAATAGCTTTCCGTAACCCTCCCATTTGGCAACGGCAACGGCAACAGTAATGGCGGAATATACCCAATCGGTAGAGTGTCTAACCCGAATGCGATCAAGTCCTTGAATGGCAGAGCCACACTGTCGTCCGGAACGACAGTGGCGATTCCATTCATCCACCCGTCATACCTGCAGCGTTCGGTCCAAGTATCGATTGCACCGGATGGGACGGTCAATCTGCTCGTTGGTCCTGAAATTACTGTCACAGGTGGAATCGTGGAAATCCATTTTTAATAGCATTCCGTAACCCTGTACCAGGATTCCAATTGGATCATCATGCGTAACGGCAGGATGATTTTGATCAAGTTCAGTGGGAAAATCGGTTCGGGCAGTTGGGATGCTGTTGAATGTCCGGTAAAGCTCGCGTCCTGCTATCGTCCCATCGTTGACTTGTCGACTGTCTGCCTTGTATCAAATGGGCAAACGGCGCGAAGCCTCACGGCCAGAGCTGATGGAACTATCCGAGTGGCGAACATGGGAAACGCTGGCAGCAATCAGGATTGCGTCGGCACGCTTTGTTTCCCAATCCCATGATTTCTAGCTTTCCGTAACCCAGACGTGCCAATTGCAATGGCAGTCCACCGGCTCGTTCGTTCCGGCGGCTTACGGCGCTTCGAACACCATCACGGTCAGGGATGGTTTGATTTTCGTGGACCTGTCTTCGTTCCGAAGCACCGTGAACGTCGGCAACTTCACTGTCTGGCTGTTCAAAGCGGGCGTGAAGCCATCCAAAACGATCGGTCTTGGGTGCGTCGCGAACGTGAACGGCACCACGTACGGAAAACAGGCGACCTGGAACACGGACGGGTCGGTGACGCTTATCGGAGGCGTGGGTTCGTCCGATATCGTCCAATGCTTTTCGAAGATCATTCCGGTGCCCGATGGTGTGGAATTCGTCTAGGCCGCCAGCCAGCAACCATGCGATGTGGAATATGCATAATTGGGATTCCGCAACCGCAGACGCTTATCGCCTTACGGTGGTAGCCAGAACGGCGGCTTTTTTACCACGACGATGACCTATATCGTTGCCTAAACCGTCGCGACGGGAAACGATACGCTGCCGGCATGCCATGTGTTTGCGGGAATGGTCGCATCATACGCGGGACGGAAATACACGCTGCTGCCGACCACATAAAGCAGCCGATTCTGCATTTGACTGCCCTGCTGACTGTCCACGAACACGCCGAAACCTTCCATTACGGCCCGCACATCCATGCTTGCCAAAGGCACATTATCCCACGCCTTCTTCTGGAATTGGCCTTTGTTGACCCACCGGCAGTAGACGGTCGCCAAACCATTGACGACGTATCCACTGATTGCGAATTCCGGGTCGGTGGTCACTTTCGTGAAATGAATCGGGGTTACGGAATGCTATTTCACCGGCCAGCAGCCGCAGACGCGGAAATAGTATCCGCTGTTCATGCTGCCGCTGATCGTGACCTTGCCGTCAGAGTCGAATGACAAGGCTCCATGCTGCTCGTTCACACCTTCCAGCAGTATCGCGCCTTCACCTTCCGGCAGGAAACCGGCAGCCATCGTCTCATTCACGATCAGGCCGTTGGAATTGATGTCGGATGTGAAGGACGTGTTGCCAAAAGCGAACGCCATCATGCCGACTTTGGCGAGATGTACCGTCATGCCGTATGGCCCATGCCAGATCTGCCGTTCAAGGGTTACGGAAAGCTATGCGACCCCGATAATGAGCCGCTCCCATGCCCGCTGCAGACTTCTCAGCACGGACAAATCGGGGCGGAGATAGTAGCGGGCGGTTGTCTTGATGTCGCTGTGACCGAGTTGTCGTGCGACCACTGAGATATCGGCTCCCGCAGCGATTGCCAGAGTGCCGAAGGTGTGCCTGAGGTTCCTTGGCGGCACGCAGGGGAGTTTCATGCGTTGGCACCATGACGTGTAATGAGCTGCCACCTGGTTGGCGTTCAGATCGCCGACCAGCCTGCCGGTTCTGCCGTGGCGCAATTGCGCGAGCCGTTTGACTGCGAACCGTGGTAGTGCGACCGTCCGTCGGCTCTGGTCGGTCTTCGGGTCGGTGACCGTTTCATGTCCAGCGACCCATTGCACTGACCTTTTGACGGTCACGGTTCCCCGGCGTAAATCCAAGTCGGCCCATTCAATGCCGACGGACTCGCATCGGCGCAGTCCCGCGCAGACGGAGACCAATAACCAGGCTTCCAACGCGTGACCGTAGAAGCCTTTGAGCAGCCGTCTTACCTGTCTGGCGTCGAGCACGTGCGGCTCATACCGCCGCAGGTGCGGCAGTCTGATTTCACGACGTGTCACGTCATTGTCGGTGACTCCCTTGCGATAGGCGAGTCGGAGTATCGCCCGCAGCACGGCCCACGCCTTGCGTGCGGCGCCGGCCTGATTGAACGAGCCGAGCCACTCCTCGATGTCGTTCGCGGTGATCGACTCCATGTCGACGTCAGCCCATTTCGGCTGGATGTGGCAGCGGTAGGCCGATTCGTAGCCCACTCTTGTGCATTCACGGAGTTTCGCGCAGGACGGCCACCAGACATCATCCACGAACGTTCCCAACAGCATTCTTCTTACCTTTCACCTTGTGAAAACCCACAGTCGGCATCGTTCCGGCGAAACGTTCCGACCTGTGGGTTTTCCACCCGTTTTTCAAACCACTGTTCTAAAGGAGGACACGGATGACCAAGATCAATTTCGACTTCGGCAAACCCAGTGCCGGCGGCATCGTCGACCAGGTGCCGGCCCCCATCCGAGACGACGTCAAGACAGCCCTCGGCGCCAAGGAAGAGGAACCGGCTGAGCCCGACGCGAGCACGGGGGAGTGACATGAGCTCGCCGGCATGGCTCACCATCATCGTCAGCATCATCACGGCGTGCGGCGGAGGCATCGTCGGCTGGGCCACCAAACGCTTCGACGCGGGCTGGGCCACCAAGGCCGACATCGACCGTCTCGCCGGCGAGATCGCCAAACTCGACGTCCAGCTCGCCAAAGTCTGCTCGAAGCTCGACAACGACAACCGACGACTCAACAGCATCGAACAGTCGGCCATGAGATCGGAGCTTTTCGCCGCCACCCAAGACCGAACCCAGCACGAACACCAGCTCGAGGTCGGCAAACGATACCTCGCCGCCGGATACAACGGCGCCGGCCATGTGCGCATCACGCAGCTCAAAGCCGACTACAGCCGCCGTCTCGCATCCGACGACTGGGATTACTGACAGACAGGAAAGGAAAAGAATGACAACAGCCAACAAAGGGACACCGAAGCACGCCAAGCCGCGCCGACGCTACCGCCAGCCGATGGTCGCGCTCCTCGTCGCCGCATGCCTCGCCATCGCCCCATGCGCGATGGCCGACACCGGCATCGACACGGCCAGCTACCAAGGTTGCTGGAACGGCGCGCAGGCCAAGTCGTCCGGCGTCAACTTCGCGTTCATCAAGCTCAATCAGGGCACGGGATACGTCAACCCATACGCCACATGCCAGGTCAACGCCGCACGAGCCAACGGCATCCGCGAGGGCGCCTACGACTTCGCCAGCCCACAGACCAGCAGCCCGGAAGCCGAGGCCGACAAATTCGTGGCCGAGGCGCGGGCGCGCGGCATGGTCGGCCGCGCCATCCCAGTGCTCGACTGGGAGCCTTCCGCTCCCGGCGGATATTGGGGCAAGCAGACATGGTGGGCTTTGCGCTGGGTCAACCGCGTCAAGGCCACATGGGGCGTCAACCCGATGATCTACATGAGCGCGGCCATGATTCCGACCGGCGACTGGTCGGCCGTCGTGGCCACGAACGCCGGACTGTGGGTCGCGGGCTATCCGCGAGGCTATGCCGGTGACAGGCTCCGGAATCCTGGAGCCGTCCCGTACTCCGTGAGCCCGTGGCCGTTCGCGGCCGCGTGGCAGTACTCCAGTTCCGGCGCAGTCGGCGGCATCAGCGGCGCGGTGGACGTCAACTGGTTCTACGGCGACGCCGTGACCTGGGCGAAGTACGCGGGCGCTCCGGCATCCTCCGTCACGCCCAACGCGACCACGCCGCCGCCGAACAACAAGACCAACGGAGCCCCGGTCGCCGACGCGAACACACTTGCCTCGGCCGTGATCCGAGGCGAGTACGGCAACGACCCGCAACGCCGCCAGCTGCTCGGCAGCCGCTACACGGAGGTCATGGCCATCGTCAACCGGCGCCTCGCCGGATCCTCGGGCAGCGTGTCCGGAAACAACGGCGGAGCCTACTGCGTCGTTGTGTCCAGCGGCGACACCATGGGAGCGATCGCCAGCCGTACCGGCCGCACGCCGGCCAGCGCATGGAGCGTGCCAAGCGGCAACATCAACCGCATCTGGCCCGGTCAGCAAGTCTGCTACGGCGGGTCCACGGCCTCCAGCGTCGGCGCGCACGTCGTCGGCACGTCCCACGTGGTCACAGCAGGCGAGAGCCTGTGGACCATCTACGGAGCGACTGGATGGCAGGCGGCCGCGCAACGCAACGGCCTCAGCTACCCCTACATCATTTACCCCGGCCAAGTGCTCCGCTGATAAAACGCTCCCGCAACGTTTGCGTTGCGGGAGCCATATCCACAACATCCAGAAAGGATCAAGATGGACATCTCCAACGCAACGGCGCTCGCATCCGCGATCGTCGCACTCGTCTGCCCTGCCATCGTGCAGGCAGTAAAGAAATACATCCCATCCGAATACGTCGGCCTGTTCTCCCTCGCCGTCAGCATCATCCTCGGTGCGCTCGCCATCGCCGCCACCGGCGGTTTCGACGGCAATGGCTGGGGAGTTGTGCTGGCTGGCGTCGTGGGCGTCGCGCAGGTGGTCTACACGGCCGTCAATTCAGCGCTCGGCGGCAAGCTCAGCAAGGACAAGCTCGACCTCGCAGTATAGCGCTGTCCAAAAAGGAAAGCCCCTCACCTTCATGGAAAAACATGGAAGGCGAGGGGCTTATTGTCGTTTTTGCCCTCTTTATTAATAGACGTTGAAGTCCACGACCTGCGGTGCGTCCGTCGTGCCGGTGACGGAGCACTCGTATGTCAGTCCCTTCTGCTTCGCGCCGAAGGCGTTGGTTACATCGGCGGTTGCTTTGTAGAACCATGTGTTTTCGTCTGATGGTGTGAAGTCCTGGATGAGTCCGGCAATGTCATGCGTCTTGAAGCCGTATGGATAGAGCTGTTTGCCATATTCACGGCAGGCGGCCAGCGCTGCGGTGGTGGACAGCTTCTGCTCGAGTTGCTGCTTCTGCTGCTCCTGCGCTTGGTCCGCCGCCGCATTGGCTTCCGTGTCCACCACCAGATCGATGGTCTGGCTGGTGATTGTGTGCGCGGAAGCGTCGGTCACCACCCATTTGACGCCGTTGGCCTCATCGTCGGTGATCCGCTGCTCGCTGACATCGGCTCCGTTCTTGTCCTTGATGGATCCGACGGCGCTCATATCCTGCAGAGTCTTGATGGCCTCGACGGCATCCTTGCCCTTGACATCCTCGGCGGCCTGCTTCAATTTCTTGCTGGCGTCCACCGCCTCCTGCGCCTGATCGGCCGCCGACTTAACGACGAGCTCCACCTGGTCGGATGTGGACGCTTCTTTGCCGGCTTTCGGTTTCTGGCTTTGGACCTTGCCGTCGAAAGCGGCTTTGCCGTTCATGTCCTTGACGTCGACGGAGTAGAAGCCGGCGCTATTGAGCTTCGACCTTGCATCGGTGATGGACATGCCAGTGACGTCCGGTATTGTTGCCGTGCCGCATCCGGCGAGTCCGCACAGCATCATGGCGGCGCATATCGCCGCGATCATCCTTTTCATTGTTCTCTCCCTTCGCGCATCATTCATTGATGTGATGGATTAATTGTAATCACGCTCCGAGGGCGATTGACGACAGGCCGACACGGAGCCTGCTGTCCGGCATCGCCACGTAGCGTTGCGTGGTCTCCACGCTTTCATGGCCAAGCAGCTTCGAGACGAGCATTATGTCACCGGTGGCTTCGTACATGCGCGTCGCGTACCGGTGGCGGAGCGAGTGTGGCGTCCAGTCACCAAGCAGGCGGGAGAGTCGTTTGCCGACATACGTGGCCTCGACATGCCCTCCGAAACGGCCGGGGAAGCAGTATCCGTCATGGCCGAGGATCTCGTCGGCCAGCTCGTCGGACAGTGGCACGATGCGCTGTTTGTCGCCCTTGCCTCTGACCATCAGGCTTCGTCCGCCAACATCATCGAGCACGTCATCGGATGAGGTCGCGGCAATCTCGGATCTTCTCAACCCGCACTCGGCGCCAAGCCGGAGCATCAGTCGCTCCTCATCGTCCGCCCGCTGCATCGCCTGGATAATGACGCGGTCCGGGCATGGCCGCGGATGGGCCTGCGGCCTCCGGACGCTCGGCAGCTCGTCGCTCGGATCATCATCACGCTTTCCGCTCGCCTGAAGCCAGCGGAAGAAACTGACCACCGCATTGCGTGCGCTCTTGCGCGTCTCTGGCTTCCAGGACCTGGAGGCGAAATAGTCAACCAATTCGTCGGCATCCACATCGAGAGGGGATCCACCGAGCGCATGGCTCAACGCGGTCAATTGGCATCGTCTCGTCGAAAGGGTGGCCGGCGAATATGCGGCCGCCTTGAGGGAATCAAGCCAATGGTTTACATCATCTGCCCACTGCGGGGCTGGAAATTGTTTGCGCATGGCACACCATCGTGCTAAGAGTTGCCATTGCTTTGGATATGAGAAAGGCCGCCAGAGATGAACTCTGACGGCCTGCCCCGATTGGTAGCGGGGCATGGATTTGAACCATGGACCTCTGGGTTATGAGCCCAGCGAGCTACCGAGCTGCTCCACCCCGCGTCGGCTTGCCTTCATTGAGGCAGCTCTAACTACTTTACGGATGTTGGCTAATAAGTCAAATCGGCGTGTCGCATATTGCGCTGCTAGTGAAATCGCATATCCGATAACGCGTTATCCGTTTTTCGTATAACGCTGCGGACCGTCGATGAAAACCGCCGAATACGCCATATCCGGGTCCGCACCATAATAGGAAACATGCCTATCAAGATTCCCAGCGGCCTTCCGGCCAGAGACATTCTCGACTCCGAGCGCATCTTCGCGCTTGAAAAGCCCGAAGCGGAGCGCCAGCGTGTGCGTCCGCTCAAGCTGGTGATCCTGAACCTCATGCCGAAGAAGATCGAGACCGAAACGCAACTGCTGCGTCTGATCTCCAAGAGCCCGCTGCAGGTCGAGGTCGACTTCATGAAGACCTCCACCCACGAGGCCACGCACGTGAGCGCCGACCATCTGGTGAAGTTCTACGAGACGCTCGACGCGTTCAAAGACAACTATTACGACGGTCTTGTGGTGACGGGAGCGCCCGTCGAACACCTCGATTTCGAGCAGGTCGACTACTGGGACGAGTTCAAGCAGATTCTCGACTGGGCATCCACCCACGTCTTCTCCACCATGTACCTGTGCTGGGGCGCGATGGGCGCGCTCAACTATCGGTACGGCGTGCGCAAGGAGCTGCTGCCGGAGAAGCTCTTCGGAGTGTTCCCCCAGTATCTGCAGGACGAATACTGCTTCCTCACCAACGGTTTCGACGAGATCTGCCTGCAACCGCATTCCCGCCTGGCGGGGGTCAACGAGGGTGATATCGCCCATAATCCCGAGCTGCAGGTGCTCACGTGGGGTCCGAAGTCCGGCCCGGGGCTCATCGCCACGCGTGACTTCTCCGAAGTGTTCGCGCTCGGCCATTGGGAATACGGCAAGTACACGCTCGCCGAGGAATACGAGAGGGATATGAAGAAGGGCATGACCAACGTGCCGTTCCCCGAAAACTATTTCCCGCACGACGATCCGAAGCTCGAACCGCTGTTCGCCTGGCGCGCCCACGCCAACCTGCTGTGGCGCAACTGGCTCAACTGGGTCTATCAGACCACGCCATACGATTTGAGCGAAGTACCGCAGCTGCGCGAGGAGAAGCGCCTCGGCACCGACCGTTCGATCCGGCACGAGCCCGGTTCTCCGCGTGTCGACGCATTCACGCCATTCTCGCACGATGGATATGGTGTCATTCGCGGCTGATTTCACGAAGATCGGCGAGTACTGACAAGTATTGGCGATTGTCCCACGATTGCCGCTTTTACGCGGTGTCGTGGGCTTTTTGCGCGGTTTTTGTTGCCTGCTGCGACATCGTTTCATTTTCGCCGTCATATATTATGGTGCGATATGTTAAGTAAAACGTTTTATCAAGCAGTGTTGCAAACGATGTTTATTTTGGTGTGAATGGGGGTGAAATAGGCCGAATCGACAACGGCCGTGGTTGTGTCTAATAGTCCCCGCAACGTGCGAAACGCCGGTTTTCGCTATACGGTAGTAGGGGAAAGCTCCCGGTGCGGAATGTTGTCTAGCCACGGGCTGATAATCCTTTGCAGCCATTCGGGGCTGGTATGCGAACGCGTTTATGGGCGCGTTAACATAGAACCCGAAGGATGTTCTGGTTTGGTAACCGGAACGTCACATTCGACTCAGCTGTTGGGCTAGACTAACAGCTGACACAAGAGCAGGAGGCGTGAATGATTAGTGCATTGGGAGAGGGCATCATGACCATCGCCGATGGTCCAGAGATGCCGAGCATCAATGACTTCCTTCCCGATCCGTTTGTTTTTCAAGGCACGCCGTTCGCCATCAACCGCATCATCCTCGTTCGTATTCTTGCGACCGTCATCATGCTGCTGGTTCTCGGAATTACGGCAAGCCGTGCAAAGCTCATCCCTGGCCGTTGGCAGGGCGCAGTCGAATGGCTGATCGAGTTTGTCCGCGACAACATCGTCTATCAGGTGATGGGCGAGCTGCGTGGCAAGCGTTATGTGCCGATGATCACCACCGTGTTCTGCACGTTGCTGGTCTTCAATCTGTGCGGCATCATCCCGGGCTTCAACATCGCGGCAAGCGCGTCCATCACGCTGCCTCTGGTGTTCGCCATGTGGTGCTTCTGCCAGTACTGGATTGCCGGCATCCGTGAAAAGGGCCTTGGCCACTTCCTGAGGGACGAGATCTTCCCGAAGGGCGTTCCGGCCCCGATCTATATTCTGCTGTCCCCGATTCAGCTGCTTGAGCTGCTGATTATCCGCCCGTTCTCGTTGACGATCCGACTGTTCGCCAA
>ENA-OQHZ01000144-OQHZ01000144.1-human-gut-metagenome-genome-assembly--contig:-NODE-144-length-59633-cov-9.910353_pt1 | contig 59633 bp, 44 predicted proteins | sample MGYA00242642_ERZ504734 | MGnify/ENA primary metagenome ERZ504734 (study PRJEB26092, sample SAMD00036210) | human gut metagenome | host: Homo sapiens | study: EMG produced TPA metagenomics assembly of...
CCGAAGTACGCTTCCCTCCTCTTTCACGTCACCTTGCTCGCTTAGGGGCGTTTTCGCTGACTTATGCTCAACCTGCGACGCCTTCGTGGTCCAAAGTAGCCATTGGGGACGTTCTTGTTTGACTGGTCGTTTAAGAACGTCCCCAATGACTATTCGAACTGCTAGTTTGTGCGGGTTGTGGTTTTGTGAGCTGCGGGAATTTAAGATACTGTACATCTGTACGTTAACTTATCTTCGTAGTATATTGCTACCCGCAAAACTCAGCACCATTGTGACGCGAGGCACTAAAGCGCCTACGTACAATGGTTGTCGATAGTACGATTCGATTCAACGACAGGATGGATGGTCCAAGCGTGAGTCTCGGCAGCAAACTATCCAACGCAAAGGTCTCCTTTGCGATATTCAAGCGCGACATTAAGCGACTGCTTATGAACCCCGTCGCCCTGGTGGTTACCCTGGGCGTGTGCGTCATTCCCTCGCTGTATGCCTGGTACAACATCGTTGCTAACTGGGATCCGTACGGAAATACCCAGGGCATTAAAATCGCCATCGCCAACAACGATCAGGGCACCCAGAACGACCTAGTGGGCGAGCTTAACGCAGGCGATAAGGTGGTCGACCAGCTCAAAGAGAACGACCAGCTGGGCTGGACCTTCGTCGACTCGGCGGCAGATGCCAAAGAGGGCGTCGAAAGTGGCGAATACTATGCTGCCATCGTGATTCCCAAGAACTTCTCCGACAATCTCGTCTCGATGCTCGACGGCAATTACCATCAGCCGAAGCTCACCTATTACGTCAACGAGAAAAAGAGCGCCATTGCGCCCAAGGTCACCGATACCGGTGCCAACACCATCGAGGAGCAGATCAACTCTGAGTTTGTCTCCACGGTGGGCGAGACCGTCGCGGGCATTGCCAAAGATGCTGGCATCGATCTTAAAGACAAGGCAACCCAGACCCAGGATTCGCTGGCGGGCTCGGTGTCCGAGGCGTCTGATACCCTGGGCGAAGTGCGTGATTCCATCGGCGACATGAACACCGCCATCGACAAGACGAGCAGCTCGATTGCTTCGGCCGATGCTGCGTTGGCGGGCCTGCAGGGACAGGCGCCTTCGCTAACGCAGGCAATCGCTCAGGGTAATGATCTGCTGGGCGAAGCTCGTACCACGGCTGGCAAGTCCATCACCTCGCTCTCCAAGGCGCTCTCGGAAGGCAGCCTTGCGCTAACCAAGACATCGGCCTCCGCGAACGCTGCCATCGGCAAGCTGACGGGCACGGTCACATCTACGACCACCCGCATCGACAACTCGCTCGAGTCTCTCCAGGCAACGATCGATCACAACACCGCAGTTATCGGCCACCTGCAGATTCTTGCCGGCGATACCTCGACGGGATCGGATCGGATCGACGCACTGATCGCCTCGACGATCGATACGCTCAAGAAGCAGAACGACCAGCTGCAGAGTATCAAGAACAGTCTGTCCGCGCAGTCGAGCGCCATGGCAAATGACGCCACGGCCGTCTCGAACGCGAGCAACGCACTCAACGCGGCAATTCAGACCGGTACGGCTAACCTCGGTCAGGCTCAGACCGATCTGGGTCAGAACGCACTTCCGAAGGCTTCGAGCGCGCTTGACTCCTTTGCCGCCGTTTCGGGCGATTTGACCGGCATTGTATCGGGTATGACCCCCACGATAGCGAGCGCGCGCGGCACGCTGGCGCAGCTCGGCGCCACGCTCAAGCAGGCAAAGACCACGCTGTCCCAAACCGACGCCTCCCTTGCCAAGGTTCAGGACAAGCTCGCGACCGCCGCCAATGACATTGCGGCGTTGCAGACCTCTGGGTCTATGGGCGAGTTAGCCGACCTCATGGACGTCGACGTCAATGACGTGGCAGATTTCATGGCATCTCCGGTTGAGCTGACATCCAAGTCAATCTATCCGGTCAAGAGCTTTGGCTCGGGCATCGCGCCCTTCTACACCAATCTGGCGCTGTGGGTAGGCGGCTATGTGCTCATCGCTATCTACAAACTCGAGGTCGACCGCGAGGGCATCGGTAGCTTTACGGCGCGTCAGGGCTACTTTGGCCGCTGGCTGCTACTGGTGATCCTGGGCGCGTTCCAGGCCATCATCGTTACGGTAGGCGACCTAGTCATTGGCGTTCAGTGCGTCAATCCGCTGCTCTTTGTGCTGGGCGGCATCGCTATCTCGTTCACCTACGTCAATATCATCTATGCGCTGTCCACCACCTTTAAGCATATCGGTAAAGCCATTGGCGTCATCCTCGTCATTGTGCAGATCCCCGGCTCGTCGGGCATGTATCCCATCGAGATGATGCCCGGCTTCTTCCAATGGCTGCATCCGCTGCTGCCCTTCACCTATGGCATCAACCTGCTGCGCGAGACCGTCGGTGGCATGTATTCGTTCAACTACCTGTTCAACCTGTGCATCCTGGGCGTGTTCCTTATCATCGCGCTCTTTATCGGTCTGCAGCTGCGCCCGTTGCTGCTCAACCTCAATCTGCTCTTTGATAAGCAGCTTTCCACGACGGGCCTCATGATCTGCGAGTCCAACGACCTGCCGCGCCAACGTTATTCGCTGCGTACGGCCATGCGCGTCATGCTCGATTCCGATTCGTACCGTCGCGAACTGCTCGATCATGCGGTCGCCTTTGAGCATCGCTACCCGTACTACATCAAGGGCGGTTTCGCTGCTGTAGTCGGCGTGCAGGTGCTGCTCTTCATTCTGTCGACGGTTCTCGATATCGACAACAATGGCAAGATCATTCTGCTGGTTATCTGGATTATCTCGGTCATTGCCATCTGCGGCTGGCTCATCAACATCGAGTACATCCGTGCAAGCCTCAACACCCAGATGCGCATCTCGGCGCTTTCGGATGAGGATCTTCGCCGCGAGATGCGCGAGCACACGGCTGCCATCCCTGCCGCCCGTCGCATGTTTGGTCTCAACGCCAGCGAGCGGGGCACCAAGGACAGCGAACAGCCCACGAGCCGTCTGCCGCATATCGGTGCGCATCGTAAATCTCAGGGCAGCGACAGCACAGCTACAAATGATGGAGATACCACCCCGCTTGGCAAGCACTCTAAAGGAGGTGAGGCATAAATGAAGAACATCCTGCACCTGTTTAAGCGTGATGCCCAAAACGTGTCTCGCTCCGTGATCGGCATGGTTGTCGTGATGGGCCTCATTATCGTGCCGTGCCTGTACGCGTGGTTTAACATCGCCGGCAGCTGGGATCCGTACGGCAATACCGGCAACCTTAAGATTGCCGTGGTCAACACCGATGAGGGCTACGAGAGCGACCTGATTCCCGTCGAGATCAACGTGGGCGAAAACGTGACGGCGACCCTGCGCGGTAACGAGAACTTTGACTGGGTTGTCCTCAACGACCGCGATAAGGCGATTGAGGGCGTTAAGTCGGGCGCATACTATGCCGCCGTCGTTATCCCCAAGACGTTTAGCGCCGACATGATGACGCTTTTCTCGACCGAGGTGAAGCACGCCGATATCGAGTTCTACGAGAACCAGAAGGCCAACGCCATCGCACAGATCGTGACTGAAAAGGGCTCGAGCGCCGTCCAGAGTCAGGTCAACGAGACCTTTACCAAGACCATCACGACCATCGGCCTTAAGACCGTGTCCAGCCTGCTCGATTACATGAGCACCGATCAGGTGAGCAACTTTATCGCCAACCTGTCCTCGACACTGGGCGATTCGGTCGAGGACCTGCAGGACGTTCAGGCGAGCGCGACGTCGCTCGCGGGCATATTGAGCTCTACGTCCGATTCACTGATATCGGCGGGCGGCATGCTCAAGCAGACGGGCACCGTTGATGAGTCGACGAAGCAGCTCATGGAACATGCCAAAAGCGGCATCGATGATTCCAAAGAAGCGCTTAAGGCGGCAAACGATGCCATCGATGCCGCGATCGATGGAAGCGCGGGTTCGTTCGACAATGTGTCCGCCGAGCTTGCGAAGGCATTCGATGCCGCGAATCAGCATGTTGACCTTACGGTGTCTCAGCTCAACGAAGCCGCAGCGGCGCTCAATACGCGTGCTGACGATATCGATGCGATGGCCGATCGGCTCCGCAGCCTTGCCGACCAGGTGAGTGATGACAAGCTCAAAGACGGTCTCAAGTCCGCTGCTACGTCGCTGGGCAGAATCGCCGTTGAGTACCGCAACAATGCGAAGGACCTGACGGCGACCGCAAAGTCCCTTTCGGACGGCATGGCGGAGGTCAACAACTCGCGTGCCGAGGTCGACCAGGCAATCGCCGATGCCAAGGCGGGTATCTCGGGAGCCAAGTCCGACTATGATTCCACGTTCTCGGTTAAGGCCAAGGAGCTCAAGAAGACCATTTCGGGCGTTCTGGATTCCCTGAACGGTATCTCGGGCGACTTGGATAGCGCCGTGAGCGGTCTGACCGACGCCTCTGGTTCGCTCGCGAAGGGTCTGTCCAAAGCCGCAAAGCTCGTCAACAAGGCTTCTGACCAACTGGGTGAGGCGTCGGACAAGATTAGCGCTTTCAAGGACGAGCTCGACGGTGCTCTTATGTCGGACGATCTGGCCACGATCAAGACGATGATCGGCAACGATCCCGAGGGTCTGGCCGTGTCGCTTTCCGGTCCCGTCGCGCTTGACCGCAAACCGGTCTATCCGATCCGCAACTACGGTTCGGCCATGGCACCGTTCTACACGATTCTGTCGCTGTGGGTCGGCTCGATTGTACTGGCGGCCATGATGAAGGTCTCGGTTGACGATGAGCTTATCAACGAGCTCGTCCCCGTACGCCTGCACGAGATCTATCTGGGCCGTTACCTGTTCTTTGGCGGTTTGGCCCTGCTGCAGGCAACGCTCGTGTGCGCGGGCGACATTCTGTTCTTTGGCATTCAGTGCGACAACCCGCTGCAGTTTGTGCTGGCGGGCTGGGTCGCGAGTCTCGTGTTCTCCAATATCGTCTATACGCTTACGGTTTCGTTTGGCGATATCGGCAAGGCGCTCGCTGTCGTGCTGTTGGTCATGCAGGTCGGTGGTTCGGGCGGCACGTTCCCCATCGAGATGACCGGCCCCGTGTTCCAGGCAATCTATCCGTTCCTGCCGTTCACTCATGGCATCAACGCCATGCATGCCGCCATGGCCGGCGCCTACCATATGGAGTATTGGATTGAGCTGGGTATCTTGGCGAGCTACCTGATTCCGTCGCTGGCCCTGGGCGTCGTCTTCCGCCGCCCGGTCATCAAAGCCAACGACTGGATCATCGAAAAGCTTGAAAGCACGAAGCTTATTTAGTTACGCGGTTTTACCAAACCGCGTAACGGCTCGACGCTGCAAACGGCCCCAAGCGGCAATCTGACGTTCAATTTCAAGGGCGCGACCAGAAGGTCAGCGCCCTTTCATTTCACGTCACCTTGCTCGCTTGGGGTCGTTTTCGCTGATATTGCCGGAGCATCGAGGTTTACTCTGCCGGTACTTTAGTGGGCTGGATTGCGGTGCAACGCTGGTTGTTGCTACAGTAGCGGGGCGTGCCGGGGGTCCGGCGCGTCCCGTTTTTATTTGACCATGAGGCGGCATGCGGTCACGCGCGTGCGGACACCACGCCCAGATTGAGCGCGAGGATGTTCCATGGCCCAATACGCTGCCAACGAAATCGAAAACTTGCCCGATAGCCCAGTAGCCCGTGAGGATTTGGGCGCGGGCGGTATTCCCCGGGGCGCCGGCGCACGCTCTCCGCTGTTCTGGAAGGTTCTGCTCCTTTCGGTGGCGGTCATTTGGGGCTACTCCTTTACCACTATGAAGGACGCACTCGGCACCATTCCGGTGTTCGCGCTGCTCTATGTACGCTTTCTGCCCGCAGCGTTGGTCATGTTTGCCGTCTTCCACAAACGCATCATCGCGCACCTCAACGCTCGCAACCTGATCGTTGGCCTGAGTATGGGCGTGCTCATGTGGGCGGCCTATGCGTTGCAGACGGTCGGTCTGGCACATACTACGGCGGGCAAGAATGCTTTTTTGACGGGCACGTATTGCATCCTTGTGCCGTTCGCGAGCTATTTTCTGAGCGGCGAAAAACTCACCCGTTATAACCTGGGCGCGGCGCTGCTGTGCTTGGCGGGCATTGGTTTGGTGGCGCTCGATAGCGTTGAATTCAACATCGGTGACGTCATTACGCTGACGGGTGCGGTCTTCTTCGCCATCCAGATGGCGGTGACCGCCAAGTACGGTCGCAAAATGGACATCAACGTCATTACGTTTTGGATGTTTGTGGGCAACGGCGTGCTGAGCCTGGCAACGTCGCTGCTATTCGAAACCCAGGCGCCTCTGTCCGTGTGGACGCCGAGCTTTATCAGTGCGATGGCGTTTCTCTCGGTGGGCTGCACATGCGTGGCTCTGCTCATCCAAAACGTCGGCCTGGCGCATGTCCCGGCTTCGACGGGCTCGCTGCTCCTTTCGATGGAGTCGCCTTCGGGCGTGTTGTTTTCGGTGCTGCTGATGGGGGAGGCGCTCACCTCGCGTCTGCTCGCCGGCTTTGTGCTTATCTTCCTGTCGATTATCTTGAGCGAGACTCACTTCGATTTTTTGCGTCGAAAGCCGCGCCCGCAATTGTAAACAACTTGTTGCGCCGCCCTCCTGGGGCGGCATTTTTTATGCCTCGCCCTTAAAGTTGTACCTTACACTTTACGCTATCAAAGTGCTTACCGCAAAAACGTTACTGGAGGGCATTTATGGCACCAGCTCAGTCCGATCTTCAACCGCAATCAGCGCCCAAGGCCACCGCAGCGGCGCAGGCCGCTATCGGTGACGGTCTCGTTGCAGAAGCTCAGGCTTTTGCAGACGAGCTCGCTGCGTGGCGACACGATTTACACCAGATGCCCGAGCTGGGTAATAGCCTCCCACAGACCTCTGCGTATATTCAAGCGCGCCTGACCGAGATGGAAATCCCATTTGCCACGCTCGTCGATGGTTCCTGTGTTGTGGGCCTCATCGGTGCCGGTGCGGCCGTGGCGGCCCAGGGCAAGGGTACGTGCACGGACGATCAGGCCGGCACGGTCATCATGCTGCGCGGTGACATGGATGCCCTTCCCGTCGCGGAAGAGTCGGGCGAGTCTTTTGCCTCTGTCAACGGCTGCATGCATGCTTGCGGCCACGATATGCATGCGACGGCCCTGCTTGGTGCCGCCCGCCTACTCAAGGCTCGCGAGGCCGAGCTTGTCGATGCCAATGCCACGGTTAAGCTGCTGTTTCAGCCGGGCGAGGAAACCTTCGAGGGCGCCCGCGCTGCCATTGCCGATGGCCTGCTGCAGAACCCGCGTCCCCAGGCGGCTTTCGCCATGCACGTTAACAGCCAATCGCCGCTCGGCCTGGTGCTCTATGGAAGCCTGGCGCTCTCGGGCGTGTACGGTTTTCGCATCACGCTTCAGGGCAAGGGCGGCCATGGCTCGAGCCCCGAGATCTGCATCGACCCCATCACGGCCGGCGTCCATGTGCACCTGGCACTCCAGGAGCTCATCTCCCGCGAGGTGCCGGCGGCCAAGGAGGTCGCACTTACCGTGGGTAGGTTTGCCGGCGGACAGGCGGCAAACGTCATTCCCGACACCTGCGTGCTCGAAGGAACGCTGCGCGGCTTTGACGTCGAGCTCATGGCGCATCTTAAGACTCGCATCGCCGAGGTCGTCAATGGCGTCGCGGCAACGTATCGCACGCCGGCGACCATCGAGACACTCTCGGATGTTCCGCCGCTCGTACTCGATGACGATATGACGCAGGCGTCGCTTGGCTACGTGGGCGCGGTGCTGCCCAAGTCCGCCTTCCTGCCGCTGTTCCACGCCATGGCGAGCGAGGACTTTGCGTTGATCTCGAGCGAGATCCCGAGTGCGTACTTTACCGTGGGCGCTGCCGTGACTGATACGGACGAGCATTTTGCTCAGCATCATCCCAAGGCGCGCTTTAACGATGCCGAACTGCCGCTCGGTGCCGCGGCCTATACCGCCGTCGCTTTGGGCTATATCGCCGACCACCGGTAGCACCCAACCTTGCCTTTCAAGCCTGCGGGCATGGTCGTAAGGCCTATGTCCTTGTCTTTCAAGGCAATCTTGGGCACTACCGGCGCCCGGCGCCGGCTATTCGTTTGTTAAATAAGGAGCAGTATGTCCCAGCAGCGTAAGTTCTTCCCCGGCTGGCTCGTGGTGGCCTCTGGCTTCGTGATCATGGCCACGTGCTACACGATTTTCGTCAACTGCATGAGCCTGTTCCAGCCGTTGATCGTCAGCGACCTGGGCATTTCCCTTGCGCAGTACAACATCTCCAACGCCCACGATCGCTGCGTCTAAGCAGTTTGGCATGGCCGACCTGGGTAAGGTCACGGGCACCATTACCTCGCTCGAGATGGTCGGTGGCACCGTGGGCGCCATCGTCTCGGGTGTGCTGTTCGACGCTACGGGCTCCTTTGCGAGCACCTGGATCGTGTGCCTGGTGTGCTCCGTGGTTATGCTCGTGTTCCTGTTGGCGTCCGAGCCCATCGCTGCCAAGCTGCGCGCGAGCGTGGCGGGGGAGTAGATAGGCCAAAGCGCATTGCCGCTTGTCCGCTTCGTCCGTGGCTGCCGCGGCGGCGCATCTGGCCGAACGAGTCCCCATACCCTCGTTCGGTCAGACGCGCCGCCGCGTTGCTGCTTTGTGCCGTATAATGTCCACTACCTATGACGCGATACAAAAGAAAGGTGTTTGCCCATGCAGGCACAGAAGGCGGAGGGAACCCGCGACCTTATCGGCGCCGAGATGCGCGCCTGGCAAAAGATGCAGCAGATTGCGGCCAGCGTATTCGAGCCGTTTGGCTTTAAGCCCATCGAGACGCCCGCGATCGAGCAGGTGGACGTCTTTGTCCACGGCATCGGCCAGTCGACCGACGTCGTGCGCAAGGAGATGTTCCGCGTGTTTAGCGGCGCCAACCTGGAGCGCGTCTTTACCGAAGGCACCGATACCAAGCTCAAGCCTAAGCAGCGTCTGGCCCTTCGTCCCGAGGGCACGGCCGGTGTGGTGCGCGCCGTCGTGGAGAACAACCTGGTGCCCCAGGGCTCCACGCCGTTTAAGGCTTACTACGCCGAGGCCATGTTCCGCGGCGAGCGTCCCCAGAAGGGCCGCCTGCGCCAGTTCCATCAGGTGGGCATCGAGTGGCTCGGCGCTCCCGATCCGGCGGCAGACGCCGAGTGCATCATCATGCTCATGGAGTTCTACAAGCGTCTGGGCTTCGATCTTTCCAAGCTCCGTCTGCTCATTAACTCGATGGGCGATCCCCAGTGCCGTCCGGCCTATCGCGAGCAGGTTAAGCAGTTCATTCTCGACCACGCCGACGAGATGTGCGACGAGTGCCGCGAGCGCGCCGAGCTTAACCCGCTGCGCGCCTTCGACTGCAAGAACGACCATTGCCGCGAGATCATGGCCGAGGCTCCGCTGATGGGTGACAACCTGTGCGACGAGTGCCGCGAACACTACGAGCAGGTCAAGCGCTATCTGGATGCCGCCGGTATCGAGTATGTCGAGGATCCCACCTTGGTGCGCGGCCTGGACTACTACACCCGTACCGTCTTTGAGGTCGAGGCCCCTGGCGCCGGCGTCGGCTCCATCGGCGGCGGCGGCCGCTACGACGGCCTGGTCGAGCTCGAGGGCGGCAAGCCTACGGCCGGCGTCGGCTTCGCCGTCGGTTTTGAGCGCGCCCTGCTGGCCCTACAGGCCTTTGGCGGCGACCTGGGTGCCGATGAGGCCCCGTGCGTCTACGTCGCCAACGCCGGCAAGGAGTTGCGCCAGAACGTCTTCGCCATTACGCAGGAGCTTCGCGCTGCAGGTATCGTGACCGAGGCCGACTACCAGGGCCGTTCGCTCAAGGCTCAGTTTAAGCAGGCCGACAAGGTGGGCGCCAAGCTCATCCTGGTCTTGGGTGGCGACGAGCTTGCCGCCGGCAAGGTCAAGGTGCGCGACATGCAAAGCCATGACGAGGTGCTCGCCGATCTGGACAACGTCGTCGAGGCGGTTCGCGAGCGCCTGTAGCGCATCTTTTTGAGCTTCGGGCCTGCTAACGTGCCCTGCTCATGGAGAGCGATTGTTACGGGGGTGTTTCGCTTTTATGCGGAATGCCCCCGTTTACGTATGCCGCCCACCGAGAAATACGACCATTTAGGGCAAAAACCTTTGCAATGCAGAAAATACTTTTGTGTGGTAAAGCGCAATCAGTGTCGAAAGTATTTCTCAAGCGCCTATAATGAATACCGCATGTTACGTGCATAGAAGGAGGAATGGGAGGAAACGTGGCTGAGAACCTAAGCAACCAGTCTGTACCCGAAGCCGCGGCGCGCGTCGCTGCCGTGGTCAACCGCCTCGTTAACCGAATCGGCTCGAATGCCGAGTCCAGGGAGCGTCTCGCCGAGATCGAGATCCCCGAGGAGCTGCGCGACAATCTGGCGCTGTTCTTGCGCCTGGAGCGCCGTGTGCTTAGCGAGTATGATCCCGAGATCGCGGACCTGTTCGACAAGATTTTGACAGCCGAGATTGTGGTCAATGCCGGCAACCCCGGTACCTGCGCTGCCGACGAAGCCGTCGACGAGCAGGGCGTGCCCACCGCCGACGAGCCCACTGCCGTGGCATTTCGTGAGGTCGTCGATTTGATCGACAGCCTGCCGCTCGATAAGCAGCAGGTCATTGTCCGCGCCTTTACGAGCTTTTTCCATCTGGCAAACCTGTCGGAGGAGAACTACCGTGTGGCGCAGCTGCGCGAGCGCGAGGCCGGTGCGTCGACCGATACCGAGGTCGATCCTGCCAACGAGCTTACCGTTGCCTATCACCAGCTGGTGAATGAGCTGGGTGCCGAGGGTGCCAACGAGCTGCTCGACAAGCTCGAGTTCCACCCTGTCTTTACCGCACATCCCACCGAGGCCCGTCGTAAGGCCGTCGAGGGCAAGATCCGCCGTATCTCCAACCTGCTGGAGGAGCGTCCGCGTCTGGGCGGCTCCGACCTGGTGGAGAACGAGCGCCATATGCTGCAGGAGATCGACGCCCTGGTGCGTACGAGCCCCATCGCGCTCAAGAAGCCCACGCCGGTCGAGGAAGCCGATACCATCATCGACATCTTCGATAACACGCTGTTCGACGTTATCCCCGTCATCTACCGTCGTTTTGACGACTGGGTGCTGGGCGACAAGGCCGGCACCGTGCCGCCGCTGTGCCCGGCGTTCTTCCACCCCGGCAGCTGGATCGGTTCCGACCGCGACGGTAACCCCAACGTCACCGCCAAGGTGAGCCGTGAGGTCGCCGCCAAGTACTTTACGCACATGGTGCTCAAGCTCGAGGACAAGTGCCGCCACATCGGCCGCAACCTCACGCTCGAGGCTACCTACAGCAAGCCGTCGGCCGAGCTCATTAACCTGTGGAACCATCAGGTCGAGATGAGCCCTCGGTACACGGCCCGCGCCGAGCTGATCTCCGAGCACGAGCCGCATCGCGCCGTCATGCTCGTCATGGCCGACCGCCTGAACGCCACCGTGCGCCGTATCACCGACACCATGTATCACAGCGCCGACGAGTTCCTGGATGACCTGCGCGTCGTCCAGCGCTCGCTGGCTGCCTGCGGCGCCGCCCGTGCCGCCTACGGCCCGGTCCAGACCATCATCTGGCAGGTCGAGTCCTTCGGCTTCCATATGGTCGAGATGGAGTTCCGTCAGCATTCCGTGGTGCATGCCCGCGCCCTCAAGGATATCCACGAGAACGGTATCCACGGCGACCTGCAGCCCATGACGCGCGAGGTCATCGATACCTTCCGCGCTATCGGCTCCATCCAAAAGCGCTACGGCAAGAAAATGGCGCACCGCTACATCATCTCGTTCACCAAGAGCGCCCAGCATGTGGCCGACGTCTTTGAGCTTGCCCACCTGTCCTTTGCACACGAGGAGGATGTCCCCGAGCTCGACGTGATCCCGCTGTTCGAGCAGCTCGAGGACCTCGAGGGCTGCGTCGACGTGCTCGACCAGATGCTTACGCTGCCTGTGGTGCAAAAGCGCCTTGCCCAGACCAACCGCCGCATGGAGGTCATGCTGGGCTATTCCGACTCCTCCAAGGATGCCGGTCCTACCACGGCCATGCTCGCGCTGCACTCCGCGCAGGAGCGCATTGCCAAGTGGGCCGAGAAGAACGATATCGACCTGGTGCTCATGCACGGTCGCGGCGGTGCCGTGGGCCGTGGCGGCGGCCCGGCCAACAAGGCCGTGCTGGCGCAGCCCAAGGGTTCGGTCAACTGCTTCTTTAAGCTCACCGAGCAGGGCGAGGTCATCTTTGCCCGTTACGGCAACCGCACGCTGGCTCAGCGCCATGTTGAGTCCGTTGCCGCCGCAACGCTTTTGCAGTCAGCCCCGAGTGTCGAGAAGACTAACACCGAGACCACGCAGAAGTTCTGGGATATGGCCGAGAAGCTTAACGCCGCAAGCCACGAGCGCTATCTGGACCTGCTGAACACCGAGGACTTTACACCGTGGTTCTCGACCGTGACGCCGCTGACCGAGGTCGGTCTGCTGCCGATTGGCTCGCGTCCCGCCAAGCGCGGCTTGGGCGCCAAGTCGCTCGACGACCTGCGTACCATTCCGTGGATCTTCAGCTGGAGTCAGGCGCGCATTAACCTGGCCGCTTGGTACGGCCTGGGCACCGCCTGCGAGCAGCTGGGCGACCTTGACCAGCTCAAGGCTGCCTACCAGGAGTGGCCGTTCTTCCGCACCTTTATCGACAACATCGAGATGTCGATTGCCAAGACCGACCAGCGCATCGCCAAGATGTATCTGCACCTGGGCGATCGCCAGGATCTGTCCGAGAAGGTCTTTACCGAGATGCAGCTCACGCGTAAGTGGGTTCTTGCCATCGTCGGTGACGAGTGGCCGCTGCAGCGCCGTCGCGTGCTCGGCTGCGCCGTTCGCGTGCGTAACCCCTATGTCGACGCCCTGTCCATCGCCCAGGTTCGCGCCCTTCGCGAGGTGCGTATGAACCAGGACGAGATGGCCGAGGAGAAGAAGGCCGAGTACATGAGCCTGATTCTTTCAACTGTGACCGGCGTCTCGGCAGGATTGCAGAACACGGGGTAATCGATAGCCCTGTGGCTCTCACCGGGACCCGAAGGGTTTCCCTCTGAATGCGTCCTCGCACTTGAAGCCCCCTTATCCTGCTCCTTCGGAGCTGCGGATAAGGGGGCTTCGTGCTGCGGAATGCATTCAGAGGGAAACCCATCGGGTCCCTTCGTCCTCGGTCTTCAGGGATTAGAGTTGAGGAGAAGAATGGCGCGCTTCGCGCGTTTTGGAGGGGGTCTATCCTGGTGGCGCATTTGGCGCTTCTCACCTTACGACTGTGGCGGCCGCGGTCCTGTTTGGGATCGCGGTCGTTTTGTTGTGGGTCAAATATGAACGTTGTGTTAATGAGTCGGTAGACGGTGGTGTTTTTCGGTGAGCGGCGTATCCTTCCAACGGTTTATCTAGTGTGTCAGTTGAAAGGAAGAGGGCGCTCGTCATTGTTTGAATGTGAACTGCCGTTTGACCACAAGACGTTGCATCTGGAACTCGAGGATAAGAACTTCGCGGGTGTGATGGAAGGTCATCAAAACGAGTTTAAGACTACGAAATCGCAGGAAGAGCTGGTGGAGGAGTCGCTTGCCAACCCTTACGGCTCGCCTTCGCTCGAGGAGCTTTGTGCTGGCAAGAAGGATATTGTCATCATTAGCTCAGATCATACGCGTCCCGTTCCCTCGCGTGTGACGATGCCTATTCTGCTGCATCACATCCACTCCGCTGCGCCTGAGGCGCGCGTTCGCATTCTGGTTGCTACGGGCATGCACCGTCCGTCGACGCACGAGGAGCTCGTCAATAAGTATGGCGAGGAGATCGTTGCCAACGAGGAAATCGTTATGCACGTCGCGACTGATGACAGCATGATGAAAAAGATCGGCACCCTGCCTTCTGGTGGCGAGTGCATCATCAACAAGATTGCCGCCGATTGCGATCTGCTGCTTGCCGAGGGCTTCATTGAGCCGCACTTCTTTGCCGGTTTCTCTGGTAGCCGCAAGTCCGTCCTGCCTGGCATCGCCAGCTACAAGACCATCATGTACAACCACAACGGTCAGTTTGTGAACGATTCCCACTCGCGCGCCGGCAACCTGTGCCACAACCACGTGAGCGAGGACATGTTTGCCGCCGCCGAGATGGCTCACCTTGCCTTTGTGCTCAACGTGGTGCTCAACGGCAAGCACGAGGTCATTGGCTCCTTTGCCGGCGACATCCACAAGGCGCACGAGGCTGGCTGCGAGTTCGTGAAGAGCCTTGCCGGCGTTGAGCCCGTCGAGTGCGAGATCGCCATTACCACTAACGGCGGCTACCCCCTCGATCAGAACATCTATCAGGCTGTGAAGGGCATGTGCGCTGCCGAGGCCACGCTTCCCGAGGGCGGCGTGATCATCGACGTCGCCGGTTGTGCCGACGGTCACGGCGGCGAGGGCTTCTATCACAACATCGCCGACAACGATCCGGCAGAGTTTGAGCGCGCCTGCATCGATCGTCCTAAGGACGAGACCCTGCCCGATCAGTGGACGAGCCAGATTTTCGCTCGCATCCTGGCACATCACCCTGTGATCATGGTTACCGACCTGTGCGACCACCAGATGCTCAAGGATATGCACATGACGCCGGTTAACACCCTCGAGGAGGCGCTCAAGCTCGCCTTTGAGATGAAGGGTGCCGACGCCAAGGTCGCCGTTATTCCCGATGGCCTGGGCGTTGTCGTCGCGCAGCACTAGCGCGCGGCTTAAACGAATCGTTTATAACCGACAAGAAAGATAAGATTTTATGCTTACCAAACTCCTCTGCGAATTCGGCGCGACGGCCCTCATGATCGTCTTTGGCGTCGGCGTGCACTGCGATACCGTGCTCAAGGGCACCAAGTATCAGGGCTCTGGCCATATGTTTGCCATCACCACCTGGTCTTTTGGCATCTCGGTCTGCCTGTTTGTCTTTGGCGGCGCCGTGTGCATGAACCCCGCTATGGTGCTTGCCCAGTGCATCGTCGGTCTGGTGCCGTGGGGCAACTGCATTCCCTTCATGCTTGCCGATATGCTCGGCGGCTTTGTGGGTGCCGTGATCGCTTGGTTTATGTATGCCGATGAGTTCAAGGCTTCCGAGGGTGTCGTCGATCCCATTGCCCAGCGCAACATCTTCTCGACCAACCCCACCACCGAGGGCACGAACTATCCCCGCGACTTCTTCTGCGAGGCTTTCTGCACCTTCGTGTTCATCAGCGCCATCCTTGCTGCTGCTAGCCGTGCTGGTGAGAACGTTCTGTTGCTCGCCATCTGCGTCGGCCTGATTGTCTGGGCCGTTGGCATGGGCATGGGCGGCATCACCGGCTTCGCCATGAACCAGGCACGTGACCTTGGTCCGCGCATGGCCTATCAGGTGCTGCCGATCAAGAACAAGGCTGACAACAACTGGAAGTATGGCCTGCTTGTTCCTGGCATCGCACCGTTTGTCGGCGCTATTGTGGCCGCGCTGTTTGTGCATGGCTTCTTGGGCATGTTCTAGTCGAAGGCTACATAGTTGTCCGCTGGCCGCATGGGGTAACTTCCCAGCGCGTCCTCGGACATGCAAAAAGGCTCGCTGCGCACTTCGTGCGGCGAGCCTTTTTGCGTCCTGCGGAATGCGCTGGGAAGTTACCCTATGCGGCCAGCTGCGGGATCTTTGCTGCGTTCGAGCAAGCAACCCAACATATATCTGTATTTGGATGGGAGGGGCTTGTTGCTGATAGGGGCGTTGAGCTGTTGTTGACACTTTGGGATGCGTGGCGCCTTGGGGTGGGGCGGTGCTTTGGGATGAGCTTCTTACTTAGTTGAAGAGGGGCTTAATGGCTGATAGGTAGTCTTTGGCTACGTCGGTCTTATCTGCCTCGAAGTTGTGCCAGGTCCACCATTGGACCATTCCTACGAAGCTTGAGGCTATGTGGTGTAGTAGGAAGCTTCGGTCCATGGTGCCGGCGGGGCCGTTTGGATCGGTAGAGACGGTTTCGGCTGCTCGTGACATGATGGTCTTGCGTAAGCAGTCGGCGAAGACGCGTGAGCCGGCGCCGGCTACCAGCGCTCGGACGCCCTGGCGACGTTCCCATAGATTGTTGAGAATATGCTCGACCTGCACGAGTGGGTCGTCGAGCGGTGTACCATCGTCATCGAGGGCGTGGGTGCAGATGTCGCTCACGAGCTCGGACAGTAGGTCGTCTTTGCTCTTAAAGAGGCCGTAGAATGTTGCGCGGCCTACGTGGGCGCGCGCGATGATGTCGCCGACGGTGATCTTGCCGTAGTCCTCCTCGCGAAGGAGCTCGGAGAATGCTGCAACGATGGCGGCGCGGCTTTTTTCCTTGCGGGCATCCATGACTATGCGTCCGCGTGAACGAGCAGGCAGCGGAGCGTGCCGGAGCAACCCTCGTAGGGGCGCTTACCGGCGCCGTAGCCGACGGCCTCGATGCGGTAGCGGGCCGGCAGGTGCTCGGACGTGCGCAGTGCGGCAACGATGGCGGCGCCCGTGGGCGTCACGAGCTCGCCGGCGACCGGCGCGGGCGTGAGGGCGATATTGCCCGCCTGGCACAGGTTGACGACAGCGGGGACGGGGATGGGCATAAGGCCGTGGGCACAGTGGATGGTGCCGTGACCCTCGGAGAGCGACTCGACCACGATGTCCTCAATACCCAGGTCATCGAGGCAGATGGCGACGGAGCAGACGTCGACGATGGAGTCGACGGCGCCCACCTCGTGGAACATGACGGTCTCGGGCGTTTTGCCGTGGGCCTTGGCCTCGGCGGCGGCGAGCGCGGTAAAAATGGCGAGCGCGCGACGCTTGGCGCCATCGCTTAGCTGCGAGCCATCGATGATGGCGGTGACGTCCGCCAAAGAACGGTGGTGATGGTGGTGGGCGTGATGGTGGCCCTCGTGGCCATGACCGTGGACCTCATGGTCATGCTCGTGCACGTGCTCGCCATGATCATGATGGTGGTGCTCATGCTCGTGTGTGTGTTCGGCAGCTGCTTCGTTGCCGTAGAGCCAGGCCATATCGTGATCGTGGTTCTCGAGCTCCTCTGCAAGCTGAACGTCAAAGTCGCAGGCGTCGATGCCATGCTTGTTTACGCGTGTGACGGCGATCGTAAAGCCGTCGACCGGCAGCGTGGCGAGTTGCTCGCGCAGGTGCTCCTCGCTGCCGCCTAGGTCGAGCAGGGCCGCGACGGTCATATCGCCGCTGATGCCCGAGGTGCCGTCGATGATAAGCGTGTGCTGATGATTGGACATGGAATGCTCCTTAACGGGCGCAGGGCGTGCCGGCGCTCAGATGATTGATAAGACTTGCCTGGTAGGCGGCTCCAAAGCCGTTGTCGATGTTGACGACCGAAACGCCGCTGGCGCAGGAGTTGAGCATGGCGAGCAGCGCGGCTACGCCGCCAAAGCTCGCGCCATAGCCCACGCTGGTGGGGACGGCGATGACCGGACAGCTCACAAGGCCTCCGATGACGCTCGCCAGGGCGCCTTCCATGCCGGCGATGGCGATGACCACCTGCGCCTGGGCAAGTTCTTCGGCATGAGCAAGCAGACGGTGCAGGCCGGCGACACCCACGTCGTAGAGGCGATCGACCTCGTTGCCGTAGAACTCGGCCGTCAACGCGGCCTCCTCGGCGACGGGCAGGTCGCTCGTGCCGGCGCAGGCGACGACGATGCGTCCGTTGCCGGTGGGGGAGGGCTTGCCGCCCACCAGGGCGAGCTGGGCGTTCGGGACATATCCCAGGTCGATGTCGTTGCCAAGAAGCTCAGCGGTGCGCGCGGCTTTTTCGGCATCCAAGCGCGTGACCAGGATACGCTCCTGGCCGGCATCGAGTAATGCTTTGATAATGGCGGCAATTTGCTCGGCGGTTTTACCGGCGCCGTAGACAACCTCGCCGGCTCCCTGGCGCACTCCGCGCGAAAGATCGAGCTGTGCAAAGCCCAGATCGGCGGTCGGAGCCGTCTGGATGCGCGTCAGGGCGACTGCCGGGGTGACTGATCCGCCGGCAACATCGCTCAGCAGCTGCTCAAGATCTCGCTTATCCATATATGTTCCCTTCGACGGCGCAAAGTCTAGCACTCAAAGGGTATGTTTCCGAACACTAAGACAAAATTGTTCGGAAACTATAGGACAGACTGATTCAACTGTTAGACGGATCGGCTAGTCGCGCAGGATGATGTCCATGGCGAGCATCAGGTTGCGTTCGTCGATGGCAAACGGGGCGGCTTCGCGCGTCTTGGGCTTGGCGCAAAACGCGATGCCCGTGCCCGCGGCCTGGATCATGGGGATGTCGTTGGCGCCGTCACCGATCGCGACGGTGTGGGCCATGTCGACGCCGCACTCAACCGCCCAATCCAGCAGCTGGATGAGCTTGGACTCCTTGGTCACAATGTCTGCCGCCAGCTTGCCGGTGAGCTTGCCGTCCACGACCTCCAGACGATTGGCCAGGCAAAAGTCGATACCCGCAGCGGCCACGATCTTATCGGCGACCTTGTGAAAGCCGCCGCTTACCACGCCGACCTTCCAGCCCTTGCTGTGCGCCGAGCGCACAAGCTCCAGCGCGCCGGGGGTAAAGGTCACGCGCTCAAAGGTGCGCTCGAACACGCTCTCGTCCAGGCCGGCGAGCAGCTTCACGCGCTCTTCGAGCGCCTGCTTAAAGTCCAGTTCGCCGCGCATGGCGCGTTCGGTGATCTGCGCTACTTGCTCGCCCACGCCGGCCTCCTCGCCTAACAGGTCGATGACCTCCTGGTTGATGAGCGTGGAGTCGATATCCATAACGATGAGGCGTGCAGTCATGGCGGGCCTTTCCAAGTACAGTTGTATTGGGGCACATTGTCGCACGCGGCGCGCCTCGGCGACGGCCGCGGTGCGTCAATTGTTTCGTCTCCGTCAAGTCTTTGGGCAGGAGTTAGTTTTTCGCGGCACATCGACGTGGGTGCGATAAGATAGAACGCCATGTCCGGCTGCGCGGTTTACGCAGGCTGGGCAAATCTGTACGACGCCGCCCGGAACGACACGGGGCGGCACAGATCCATAAAGGAGGATCACTGGTATGAGCCAGACCCGTCCCATCGACGAGCATTCCATGCACACCCGTACCTGCGGCGAGCTTCGCCGCGAGAACGTGGGCGAAGAGGTCACCCTCACCGGTTGGGTGAGCCGTCGCCGCGACCACGGCGGCCTTATCTTCTGCGACCTTCGCGACCGCGAGGGCATTACGCAGCTCACCTTCGACCCCGAGCACTCCGACGGCGACGCCTTTAAGATCGCCGAGACTATGCGTCCCGAGTGGCCCATCAAGATCCATGGCGTCGTGCGCGCTCGTGGCGAGGAGACCACCAACACCAAGCTCGCGACCGGCGAGATCGAGGTCCTGACCGATCATGCCGAGGTGCTCAACACGTCCGTCACCCCGCCGTTCCAGATCGAGGATGGCATCGAGACCAGCGAGGACACCCGCCTGCGTTATCGCTATCTGGACCTTCGTCGTCCCGAGATGATGGCCAATCTCAAGCTGCGCTCCGACTTTACCTTTGCTATTCGCGAGGCGCTGCACAACCGTGAGTTCATGGAAGTCGAGACGCCCTCCCTATTCAAGTCCACGCCCGAGGGCGCCCGCGACTTCATCGTTCCCAGCCGCATCCAGCCGGGTAACTTCTACGCCCTGCCGCAGTCCCCGCAGCTCCTGAAGCAGCTGCTTATGGTCGGTGGCGTCGAGCGCTACTACCAGGTCGCCAAGTGCTTCCGCGACGAGGACCTGCGTGCCGACCGTCAGCCCGAGTTCACCCAGGTCGATATCGAGATGTCCTTCGTTGACCAGAACGATGTCATGAGCGCGCTCGAGGAGGTCCTGGCCGACGCCTTTGGCCGCATGGGCGTTGAGATGTCCACGCCGCTGCGCCGCATGGATTACTGGGAGGCCATGGATACCTATGGCTCCGATAAGCCCGATACCCGCTATGGTATGCACCTGATCGACCTGACCGATATCTTTGCCAACTCCAAGTTTAAGGTCTTTGCGACCGCCGCAAACGAGGAGGGTTCCGTCGTCAAGGCCATCAACGCAAAGGGCGCCGGTGCCTGGGCACGTGCCAAGATCGATAAGCTCGCCGGCGTGGCCTCCACGTTTGGCGCCAAGGGCTTGGCTTGGATCGCCTTCCGCGAGGATGGCTCCATCAACAGCCCCATCGTCAAGTTCTTCTCGGACGAGGAGATGGCGGCCCTGCGCGAGCGCATGGACGTCGAGCCCGGCGACCTCGTGATGTTCGCCGCCGGCCCGCGCCTGCTCTCTGACGAGATCCTGGGCGGCATGCGTTCCCACATGGCCAATGCGCTCGAGATCAAGCGCGAGGGCCACGACTTCCTGTGGGTCGTCAACTTCCCGCTGTTCCATTGGGACGAGGATCGCAAGGCCTATGCTGCCGAGCACCAGCCCTTTACCCTGCCGACCGAGACCGACATCGCCAAGATTGAGGCCGATCCGCTGGCAGCCGGTTCGTGCACCTACGACTTTGTCATGGATGGCTTTGAGGCCGGCGGCGGCGGTATGCGTATCCACAACGCCGAGATGCAGATGTCCATGCTCAAGCTTCTGGGCTTTACCGAGGAGCGCGCCGAGTCTCAGTTCGGCTTCCTCATGGAGGCCCTCAAGTTTGGTGCGCCCCCGATGGGCGGTTTCGCTTTGGGCCTGGACCGCGTGTGCATGCTGCTCACCGGTTCCGACTCCATCCGCGACGTCATGGCGTTCCCCAAGACGGCCAGTGGCTCCGACCTTATGTCGGGCGCCCCGAGTGCCGTTAGTGGCGCCCAGCTCAAGGACGTCAGCCTGCGCCTGATGTAGGCGAGCGGCTACATATTGCCCGCAACGAGGGAAGGACGCGTGCCTTCCCTCGTTTTTTGTGGAACGGGGGTGCGCCAGTAACGTACAATAACTACCACGTGGCTGGGTTTTGCCGGCCGAATGTGCGACGTCGTGGGAGGGGACATGGTCGAGTTTACAAAGACGATTAAAGATCCGTTGGGACTGCATGCCCGCCCGGTCGCGCTGCTCTACGACATCATTGCCAAGCATCGCAGCGACGTGTCGGTTAGCATCGGCGACCGCCATACCGACGGCCGTGATGTGATGGGGCTCATGGCGCTTTACGGCGAGTGCGGCGAGGACATCGTCTTTCGCGTTTCGGGCGTAGACGAGGCCTCGTGTGTCACGTCGATCAGAAACCTCTCCCTCTAAGCGCAACAGATGTGACAAAGGGACAGTCCCTTTGTCACATCTGTTTCATATGGGAAACTTTTTCGAAAACTGAATAGGGCCCCTTTCCAAAAAGTTAACCACGTGCTAGTTTACTATAGCGAACATAGACGTGGTTAACTTTTGCTGCGTCGATGTTGAGGACGAACCGACGTTAGGAGCTCACTCATGTCTTGCGGACCGCAGATGCCGGCTATGCCGCTTTCGATGGTAAAAGCGGGCGAAACCGTGCGCGTGTCTCGCGTAAAGGGCAATGAGGACATGAAGCACCACCTCAAGGACCTCGGCTTTGTCGAGGGCAACGAGATTCACGTGGTGAGCTCGAGTGGTGCCAATATCATCGTCACCGTGCTGGGTGCACGCTTTGGTATCGATTCCAAGGTCGCCATGCACATCATGACCGTGGGTTAGTTCGCAACATTCCGCAAAAACTGAAAGGGGGACAAGTACATGAAGACGTTGGGTGACGTTAAGGTGGGCGAGAGCTCCACCATCGTCAAGCTTCACGGTGAGGGCGCACTTCGCCGCCACCTTATGGACCTGGGGCTCATCAAGGGCACGTCGTTTAAGGTCGTAAAGGTCGCACCGCTCGGGGATCCGGTCGAGATCAACGTGCGCGGCTACGAGCTTTCCATCCGCAAGGAGGAGGCTGCCGTCGTCGAGGTCCAGTAAGGGGCCCTTAGACGGCTATTTCTGCAGATAAAGTTAGGTTTTTCTAACTTAATGCAGCAACTTTGAAGCACATTATCCAGCTCGCGCGGAGAAAGCAGCGCGGGCACACAAGGAAGAAGGATTGAATGGCGGATTCACAGATCCATGTCGCGCTTGCGGGTAACCCCAACTGCGGCAAGACCACGCTTTTCAACCTGATCACCGGCGCCAACGGCTACGTTGGCAATTGGCCCGGCGTCACGGTTGAGAAAAAGGAAGCCAAGCTCCTAAGCGACAAGAACGTTACCATCACGGACCTCCCTGGCATCTACTCGCTTTCGCCCTATAGCCCCGAGGAGCAGTGCTCGCGCGATTACCTCATGAGCGGCGAGCCCGATGTCGTTGTCCAGGTGGTCGATGCCACCAACCTCGAGCGCAACCTGTACCTGGCGCTTCAGGTTATCGAGACCGGCCTGCCCGTGGTCGTCGCCCTCAACATGGCCGACCTGGTCGAGAAGAACGGCGATAAGATCGACACGGACAAGCTCTCCAAGAAGCTTGGCTGCCCGGTCATGATGATCTCCGCTCTTAAGAACAAGGGCATCACGGAGCTGTTCGATCAGGTCAAGAAGTCTGCCGCTTCCAAGGGCCAGGTGCCGGAGCACAAGTTCGATTCCTCCATCGAGGACGTTCTGGACCACATCGAGAACAACCTGCCGGCGAGCGTTCCCGCCAACAAGCGTCGCTACTACGCTGTCAAGCTGTTTGAGCGCGACGCGGACGCCTGCAAGCTCATCAACCTCACCAAGGAGAAGGCCGCTCGCGTCGAGCAGCTGGTCGCCCAGTGCGAGCAGGATTGCGACGACGACGCCGAGTCCATCATTACCGGCGAGCGCTATGGCGTGATTGCCCACATCATCGACGAGTGCCTTACCAAGGCTCCGGCCAAGATGAGCACCTCCGAGAAGATCGACCGCGTGGTTACCAACCGTATTTTGGGCCTGCCGATCTTTGTGGTCATCATGTTCTGCGTGTACTACATCGCCGTTTCCACCCTGGGCGGCACGGTGACCGACTTCACCAACGACCAGCTCTTCGGTACCGACGGTTGGTACGTGCTCGGTCAGGGCCGCGACGCCTACGACGCGGCCGTCGAGGCTGCGGGCGACGATGCCGACTCGGTTGACCCGGCGCAGTACGGCCCCTATGTCCCGGGTATCACCACCGTGGTGCACGACGCCCTTGTGGCGGGCGGCACCGAGGACGGTGGCCTGGTCGATTCGCTGGTCTGCGACGGCATCGTCGGCGGTTTGGGTGCCATCTTTGGCTTTGTGCCGCAGATGTTCCTGCTGTTCGTCATGCTGTCTTTCCTGGAGGACTGCGGCTACATGGCCCGTGTCGCCTTTATCATGGACCGCGTGTTCCGCCGCTTTGGCCTGTCCGGTAAGTCCTTTATCCCCATGCTTGTGTCCTCGGGCTGCGGCGTCCCCGGCGTCATGGCTACCAAGACCATCGAGAACGAGAAGGACCGCCGCATGACGGTCATGACCACCACGTTTATTCCCTGTGGCGCCAAGCTGCCGATTATCGCCCTGCTCATGGGTTCCATCATCGGCGATTCTTCCACCACCGCCGCATGGATCAGCCCGCTCTTCTACTTCCTTGGCGTCTTTGCCGTCATCGCTTCGGGCCTTATGCTCAAGAAGACCAAGCTCTTCGCCGGCCGCCCGACGCCGTTCGTTATGGAGCTTCCTGCCTACCACTTCCCGGCGATCCGCTCTTGGGCACTGCACGTGTGGGAGCGCTGCTGGGCCTTTATCAAGAAGGCCGGCACGGTCATCTTCGCCTCCACTGTCGTGGTTTGGTTCCTCTCCAACTTCGGTAGCTATAACGGTTCCTTTGGCTTCCTGCCTGCCATGGAGGGCATCCCCGAGGAGTTCATGGACTACTCCGTGCTCGCCATGCTGGGCAACCTGGTTGCCTGGATCTTCGCCCCGCTCGGCTTTAGCACTTGGCAGGCCACCGCACTGACCGTCTCTGGCCTTGTCGCTAAGGAGAACGTCGTCGCCACCGCCGGCTCGCTGCTGTCCGTTGCCGACGCCGCCGAGACCGACCCGAGCCTGTGGACCGCGTTCGCCGGCATGTTCCCGACTATGGGCGCTTGCGTTGCTTTTGGTGCCTTCAACCTGCTGTGCGCTCCGTGCTTTGCCGCCATGGGTACCATCCGCAACCAGATGGACTCCGGCAAGTGGACCGCGATTGCCATCGGCTACGAGTGCGCCTTTGCCTGGGTTATCGGCCTGTTCATCAACCAGTTCTACAACCTGCTTGTTCTTGGGCAGTTTGGTATCTGGACGATTGTGGCCATCGTGCTGTTGGTTGCAATGCTCTTCCAGATTTTCCGCCCCATGCCCAAACATGCATGGACCGACGAGGACGAGACCAACACTGCTTCCGCTGCAGTTTCCGCTTAAGTCCGAATAAGGATCAGCCCCTTTTCACGAGCCCGGGTGTCCCAGCGACACTCGGGCTTTTTGGTGGGGGAGATGTGGCGTTTCCGCAGATAAAACCGACCAAAATAAACCTGTCCCTTTTTGGTAGGTGGAGAATGGGGTAAAGTAAGTGGTGGTTAACTAGAGGAGGCTTGCTATGGCACCTATCGATATTGTTGTACTGGCTGTTGTCGGCATTGCGTTTGTCGCGGTGTGCGTGCGCATCTACCGCAAGGGCACCTGCGCCGACTGCGCTCAAGGTGGCGTTTGCACCGGGCATTGCTCCAACAAAAAGACGTGCGCCGCGCTTAAGGGCGTGGACAAAATCGCCGAAGACTTGGGCCGTGGTATCAAGTAAGGCCCGGACATCAAAGCGCCCCGCGAGCATTCGTTCGCGGGGCGCTTTGCGCATTTGGACGCGAGCGCGGCGAGTTGAAGAGTATTTTTAGGGTATCGTTAAATCAGTTGCGGTGAAATACGGACTGTTTTGGCTGTCAAAGGCCTTATCTACTCCGTATTCCACCGCAACTTTTTGTGGGGTGGGCTAGAGACGCTGCATGCGGTACCCGACACCCATGTGCGTCTGAATCATCTTAGGGTGAGAGGGGTCTGCCTCGATCTTCTTGCGCAGGGTGCGCATGAACACGCGCAGGCTCGCCAGATCGCTGCCCCAGCTCGTGCCCCATATCTCGCGGGTGATGAAGGTGTGGGTGAGCACCTTGTCGACGTTTTTCGCCAGAAGGACGAGCAATTTGTACTCGGTTGGGGTGAGCGAGAGCTCGCGTCCGTCTTTCGTCGCGTATCCCGCGGCGTAGTCGATATGCAGCGGACCGTTGTCGAACGTGCTCGCTTCTGTCGACTCACTCGACGCCATCGAGGAGCGCCTCAAATTCGCGCGGACGCGCGCGAGCAACTCATCCACAGAAAAGGGCTTGGTGAGGTAGTCGTCTGCCCCTGCGTCAAGTGCTGCAATCTTGTCGGAATCTTCGGTGCGCGCCGAAATGACGATAATGGGGACTGCCGACCAGCTTCGGATCTTCGTGATGACCTCGATACCGTCAATGTCGGGAAGGCCGAGGTCGAGCATGATGAGGCTAGGGCCGTGCGACACCGCATCCATGATGGCGGCCTGGCCGTTGCAAACCTTGCTCACGACATAGCCGTGGAGGTCAAGCGCGGTCGAAACGAGGTTTTGAACGGTCAGGTCATCTTCGACCAGGAGGATGCGTGGCTTAGCGGCATTATTCATGAATCTCGATCTCCTCGGCGGGCAGGGTAAAACGGAAGACGGCCCCATGGGGGTGGTTGTCGCGAGCTTCGATGACGCCGCCATGCGCCTCCACGATGGAGCGGCAGAGCGACAGCCCAAGGCCGATGCTTCGACGCGAATCCACGGGCCGCATATTGCGTGAGGTGAAGAAGCGCTCAAAGATATGAGGCTTGTCGCAGTCTGCCACACCCGGCCCATCGTCTGCGACGTCCACCACGACGAACGCGCCCTCGCGACGTGCGCTGATGGTGACAGTCGAGTCCTCGGGCGTGTATTTGAAGGCGTTCATGATGAGATTCGTAAGCACCTGCATGATGAGATGGACGTCGATGCGTACCAGCAGGATGTCGTCAGTGTGCTCGATGGTGACAACACGTCCATGCGATGCTTGTGCGACATGGCTGAGGGCGGCCTCGATGACCTCGTCGATAAGCTCGGATGTGAAGTTGAGGCGAATGGTGCCGTCCTCGACGCGTGTGATGGCGAGGAGGTTCTCCACGGTATCGATAAGCCAGAGGGAGTCGTCGTAGATGGCATCGGCGAGATCGCAGCGTTGTTCGAGGCTGAGCTTCTCGTCGCTCTTCCGAAGGATTGCCGCAGATCCGGATATAGCCGTGAGGGGTGTCCTCAAATCATGGCCGATGGAGCGCAAAAGGTTGGCGCGCAGCTGCTCGTTTTTCGCCAAGACCGCAGCCTCTTCGCGCTCTTGCGCCGCCCGGTCACTTTCGAGCGCCAAGGCGCATTCACCTACGATAGATAGGACGATCGAATGCTCGAAGGCTTCGATCTCGCGCCCCTCCAGGGCGATGCCGATGACACCGAATACCTTGTCGCCGGTGCGAACCGCGAGGTAGAGACAGCGCGCCTCAGGCAGGGTCCGCGTGCTTGCGCCCGCGCGCTTGTTGTTGGTGAAGGTCCAGGTTGCAACGGCGCGCTCGTAGTCGGTGAGCAGCGACGCGGATCGGTTTTCGGTGCCAGCGGACTCATAGAGCGCCTTGCCGAGCGTGCCGTGTTCGGCGGGGTAGAAGACCACGTCGAGTTTTAGCAGTTTGACGAGTTGGTTCATGGCGACGCGGGCGCACTCCTCCGCGCTATGGGCTTGCTGTAAGAGCTGGTTCGTTTCGAGGAGTACGCGCGTTTTGAATGCGTTCTCGGCGGAGGTACGGGCATTGTCGGCGATGCGCGCAGTTAACTCGCCGGCGACCATAGCGGTAGCGAACATGATGCCGAACGTGACCAGATAGCTTCGGTCGTAGCTGGCGAGCGAAAACAGAGGCGTTACGAAGCAGAAGTTGTAAAGCACTACAGAGAGCACGCTCGATACGATCGTGCAGATACGCCCCGTCGTGGTGACGGCGGTCAGCAGGGCCGTGAGGATATAGAGGGATATGATGCTGGAATCGGCAAATCCCAGATGGCGGAAAGCCGTGCCGATCGCCGTGGCGACAAGAGAGAGGGCCAGCGTGCGAAGCACGTTTCGGCTGCTGGGCGGCTGCAGGGCGAGCGCATGGCGGCGTCCTTTGGGTCGGGAGGGCGGAGTCGACTGGTCTGGAATGATGTAAATGTCGAGGTTCGGGGCGAATGTTATGAGCTGTTCTACGAGAGATTTGCGGCCAAAGAGGGCCTGACGGACGCTGCTGTGCTCGCCCGTGCGCCCCATGACGATCTTCGAAATACCCGACAGGCGCGCGAACTCGGAGATCTGAAACGCGACGTCGTCGCCATAGACGGTTTCCATATGTGCTCCGAGCTGCTCGGCTAGGGCGATATTGTCTGCAAGCTTGGCGCGCTCATCATCGCTCATGGCTTGCGTGCGTGGGCTCTCTACGAACAGGGCGACGAGCTCGCTGCGAAACGCTTTCGCCATGCGTGCGGCGGCACGGACGATGCGGGGATTGGTCGGCGCCGGGGAGACACAGACTAAGATACGCTCCTTGGTGTAGTAGTCACGGTTTCCCAGCACGCGTGCGGCGTCTGTGAGGTGGCCGGTGCGATCGGCGCAGCGGCGCAGCGCGATTTCTCGGAGTGCGGTGAGGTTCTCGACGGTAAAAAAATGCTGTTGCGCTCGCTCGGCTTGTGCGGGACGGTAGACGAGGCCGGCGCGAAGGCGCTCAAGTAGGTCTTCGGGCTCTATGTCGACGAGCTCGACCTGGTCGGCATCATCGAAGATGCGGTCGGGGATTCGTTCGCTCACGACAACGCCGGTGATGGATGCAACCATGTCGTTTAGGCTCTCGATATGCTGAACGTTTACGGTCGTATAGACGTCGATGCCTGCATGTAGAAGTTCCTCGACGTCTTGATAGCGTTTGTCGTGGCGAGACCTCGGCGCATTCGTATGGGCGAGCTCGTCGACAAGGATGAGCTGAGGGGCGCGTTCGATAGCCGCATCTAGATCGAACTCGCTGAGCGCAATGCCGTTGTGCTCGATGAGTTTGCAGGGCACGTTCTCAAGCCCTTGTGCAAGATGGGCAGTTGCCGGACGTTCGTGCGGCTCGATGTATCCCGCGACGACGTCGACACCTCGCCGCTTGGCGGCGTGGGCGGCTTGAAGCATCGCATAGGTTTTGCCTGCACCAGCAGCGTAGCCAAAGAAAATCTTGAGGTGTCCCCGGCTGGTTCGAGCGTCATCGGCGACCTCGTCTTTCTCAATTGCCTTGAGGATGAGGTCTGGATTGACGCGAGTGTCCGATGCGTCGCGCTGCATAGCGTAGCCTTTCTGAAACGTTGTCCATGCGTGCATGCGCGGTGAGGACGCCACTGTATGCTCGCGAGGTCGAGTATAGGCGCACTGCAGCCGCAATAGTGCTTTCTACCTGCATCTTTACGGCATCTTAAGGTCGTGAGCCCCGGCCCTCACGCCTCTTTAATCTCTAGAAGCGTTTACTGTCCCCAGGCGCTTGCGAGAGCAGGCGTCCGAGACATCGGACCGCGCGTGAAAGGGGCGGTAATGGACATCCTCATTCCCATTATCGGAGTCGTCTGCATCGGACTCCTTATCTATTACATCTACATTCTGATGAGGAGTGATTCGTAAACTATGGACGCTGCGATTCAGTACATCTTGTACTTTGCCGTGCTCGTCGTCCTGGCCGTTCCGCTCGGTCGGTTCATGGCCCATATCATGGATGGCGAGCATACGTTCCTGTCGCCTGTGATTGCTCCTGTGGAGCGTGGCGTCTATCGTCTGCTTCGCATCGACGCGGCAGAGCAGATGGGGTGTAGGCGCTATCTGGCAAGCGTGCTGGTCTTTTCGGGGATCGGCCTCGTGGCTCTTGTGGCACTCCAGGTGCTTCAGTCCTTCTTGCCAGGCAATCCCCAGCACCTGCCGGGTGTGCCATGGGACCTGTCGTTCAATACGGCTGCTTCCTTCATAACCAACACCAACTGGCAGTCCTACTCCGGTGAGACCACCCTGTCCTACTTCGTGCAGTTCATGGGCCTCACCGTGCAGAACTTCGTTTCCGCTGGTACCGGTATCGCGGTCATGTTCGCGCTGATCCGCGGCTTCCGTCGGGTCAAGGAGCAGGGTCTGGGTTCCTTCTGGGTCGACCTCACCCGCACCGTCCTGTATGTGCTCATTCCGCTGAACCTCGTGTTTGGCATCTGTCTGGCTGCCGGTGGCGTCATCTCCAACTTCCAGCCGGCTCAGAAGGCTGAGCTCGTAGAGCCCGTCGCTGTCCAGCCTAATGCAGACGGCGGCTGGAGCGTCATCGACGGCGCCCAAATCGAGGGCGACACGGTCAAGGTCGACGGCAAGGTTGTCGAGGGCGCGCGCGTGGTCACCGAGCAGTTCCTGCCCCAGGGTCCCGCGGCTCCTCAGGTCGCCATCAAGCAGTCCGGCACCAACGGCGGCGGCTTCTTCGGCGTGAACTCCGCCCATCCGTATGAGAACCCCAGTGCCTTCACCAACATCATCGAGATGACCAGCCTGCTGCTGATTCCGGCCGCCTGCTGCTTCGCCTTCGGTATCGGCGTCAAGAACACCAAGCAGGGCAAGGCCATCTTTGCCGCCATGTTCATCCTGCTGGTGATCTTCACCGGCATCATCGCCGTCAACGAGCATGCGGGCACCCCGCAGCTGGCCGATGGCGGCGCGGTCAACATCGAGATGACCGACGGCCAGGCCGGCGGCAACATGGAGGGCAAGGAGAGCCGCTTTGGTATCGCCACCTCCTCCACGTGGTCGGCTTACACCACCGCCGCTTCCAACGGCTCGGTTAACTCCATGCACGACTCATACACCCCGCTGGGCGGTTTTGTCCAGATGCTCCAGATGGCTCTGGGCGAGGTCGTCTTCGGCGGCGTAGGCTGCGGCCTGTACGGCATGATCGGCTTCGCCATCCTCACAGTGTTCATCGCCGGGCTTATGGTCGGCCGCACGCCCGAGTTCCTGGGCAAGAAGATCGAGCCGGGCGAGATGCGCTGGGCAGTTGTCCTGTGCCTGGCAACTCCGTTTGCCATTCTGGTGTGTTCGGCCATCGCCTGCATGGTGCCCGGTCTTGCCGACCAGCTCACCAACGGCGGGGCGCACGGCTTCTCCGAGGTGCTGTATGCCTTCACCTCATGCGGCGGCAACAACGGCTCGGCGTTTGCAGGCATGAACTGCAACATTCCCTGGATCAACGTCATGCTCGGCCTCGAGATGCTGTTCGCCCGCTTCATGCCCATCATCGGTACGCTGGCTATCGCTGGCTCGCTGGCCAAGAAGGGTAAGGTCGCCGAGAGCGCCGGTACCCTGTCTACCACCAACGGCATGTTCGTATTCCTGCTCGTGTTCATCGTTCTGCTGATCGGTGCCCTGAGCTTCTTCCCGGCCCTGGCGCTTGGCCCCGTTGCCGAGTTCTTTCAGATGATTGCGTAAAGGAGGGCGCAGATTTATGGCTATGCAAAAAGACATGATGGGCCGCGCGGTCCGCGACTCGTTTGCCAAGCTGGATCCTCGCGTCCAGATTCAAAACCCGGTCATGTTCCTGGTGTGGCTTTCCGCCGTCATGACCTCCGTCCTGGCCGTCGCTTCCATCTTCGGTGTGCAGGACGCGGGTGTGCCCACCTACTATGTGGTCGCCATCGCGGTCATCCTGTGGCTCACCGACCTGTTCTCGAACTTCGCCGAGGCGCTTGCCGAGGGCCGCGGTAAGGCCCAGGCCGATTCCCTGCGTGCGGCCAAGAAGGATGTCGAGGCCCATCGCATCGAGTCCGTTGAGGACAAGGAGCACTTCATCGTCGTTCCCGGCACCGAGCTCACGCGCGGCGACCTGGTGATCGTACGCGCCGGAGAGCAGATTCCCGGCGACGGCGACGTCATCGAGGGCGCTGCCTCCGTTGACGAGTCCGCCATCACCGGCGAGTCCGCCCCCGTGGTCCGCGAGGCCGGCGGCGACCGCTCTGCCGTTACCGGTGGTACCACGGTGCTGTCCGACTGGATCATCGTCAAGATCTCCAGTGAGCCCGGCCAGAGCTTTCTGGACAAGATGATCGCGATGGTCGAGGGTGCCGCGCGCAAGAAGACCCCTAACGAGATCGCTCTGGAGATCTTCCTGGTGGCCCTCTCCATCGTCTTTATCCTGGTCACGCTGGCCCTGTATTGTTACTCCTGCTTCTCGGTCGGTCTTAACGACATGGACAACCCCACGGCCGTGACCACGCTCGTGGCGCTGCTCGTGTGCCTGGCTCCCACTACCATCGGCGCCCTTCTGTCCGCCATCGGCATCGCCGGCATGAGCCGTCTGAACGAGGCCAACGTGCTGGCCATGTCCGGCCGCGCCATCGAGGCCGCCGGCGACGTCGACATCCTCATGCTCGACAAGACCGGTACCATCACCCTGGGTAACCGCCAAGCCGCTGAGTTCATCCCGGTCGACGGCGTCGATCCCGCGGAGCTGGCCGATGCCGCTCAGCTTTCCTCGCTGGCCGACGAGACCCCCGAGGGTCGTTCCATCGTCGTGCTCGCCAAGGAGCAGTTCGGTCTGCGCGGTCGCACGCTCGAGGATAAGGGTATGGAGTTCATCCCGTTCACCGCGGCAACGCGTATGTCCGGCGTGAACTACGAGGGCAATGAGATCCGCAAGGGCGCTGCCGATTCCGTGCGCACCTATGTGGAGGCAGCCGGCGGCGTGTTCTCCCAGGAGTGCGACGAGGTCGTCGAGCGCATCGCCAAGGCCGGCGGCACCCCGCTGGTCGTGACCAAGAACTGCCGCGTGCTGGGCGTTGTGTACCTCAAGGACATCATCAAGTCCGGCGTTAAGGAGAAGTTCGCCGACCTGCGCAAGATGGGCATCAAGACCATCATGGTGACGGGCGACAATCCGCTCACCGCCGCGGCAATCGCCGCCGAGGCCGGCGTTGACGACTTCCTGGCCGAGGCCACCCCTGAAGGCAAACTCGAGAAGATCCGCGAGTTCCAGCGTGAGGGTCACCTGGTCGCCATGACCGGCGACGGCACCAACGACGCGCCCGCTCTGGCCCAGGCCGACGTCGCCGTGGCCATGAACACGGGCACCCAGGCTGCCAAGGAGGCCGGCAACATGGTCGACCTCGACTCCAGCCCCACCAAGCTCATCGAGGTCGTGCGTATTGGCAAGCAGCTGCTCATGACCCGCGGCTCGCTCACGACCTTCTCGGTGGCCAACGACGTGGCGAAGTACTTCGCTATCATCCCGGCCCTGTTCTCGCCGATCTATTCGGGACTGGGCGCCCTCAACATCCTGGGCCTCACCAACCCGTTGACGGCCGTGCTGTCCGCCATCATCTACAACGCGCTGGTCATCGTCGCGCTAATTCCGGCGGCTCTCAAGGGCGTTAAGTACCGCGAGGTCCCGTCCGGACAGCTGCTGACCCACAACCTGCTCGTGTGGGGTCTGGACGGCATCGTTGCCCCGTTCGTATTCATCAAGATTATCGACATGCTGCTGGCCTTGTTCGGCATTGGCATGATGTAGACGGAGGTTTGTATGTTCAAAGGTATCGCATCGCGCGCACTGGGCGTGTTCGCGCTGTTTACCATCGTCTGCGGCCTGGGATACACGCTCGTGGTGACCGGCATCGCTCAGGTTACGTTCCCGTATCAGGCGAACGGTTCGCTCATTACGGTCGACGGCAAGGTTGTGGGTTCCGAGCTCATCGGCCAGAACTTCGATGACGAAGCCCACATGTGGGGTCGTATCCAGAACGTATCAATTGTCGAAGGCGAAGACGGCGAGCTCATGGCGTATGGTGCCCCGTCCAACCTGTCCCCGGCGAGTGAGGAGTATCGGCAGCTTGTGGATGCGCGCGTGAAGAAGATCCGCGCCGCCAACCCCGATGCCGATATGGACGCTGTGCCCGTCGACCTGGTGACGTGTTCGGGGTCCGGCCTCGACCCGGAGATCTCCCCCGATGCCGCCGAGTACCAGGTACCGCGCCTGGCGAAGGCCACGGGCAAGAGCGAAGGCGAGGTGCGCGACATCATCGCCCAGTGCACCAGGGGCCGATTCCTGGGCGTCTTCGGCGAGCCCACGGTCAACGTGCTCAAGGTGAACCTTATGCTGGACGGCGCGCTGTAGGTGAGGGAGTGGCGGATGAGGGCATGACTGACTATCTGAGCCCTCAATTCCACCCCGCCCATCAGTTGCGGTGAAATACGGACTGTTTTGTCTGTCAAAAGCCTCATCTACTCCGTATCCCACCGCAACTTTTTGTGAGGGTCGGGATTGAAGGTGGGGAGTGCGAGCGAGTGCGAATGCAGCGGATACTGATACGATAGGTACGTTAGCAACTGCCGCTGAGCGGCTCAAACGAAAGGAAGCCCGTATGGAGTCCTCCGCCTATCCGATGCTCTTTAGCCCGATCAAGGTCGGTACGACCGAGGTCAAGAACCGCGTCTTTATGCCGCCGGTGTCCACGAACCTGGCCGATCATGGCTATGTGACCGACGATCTGGTCGACCACTACCGTGCCCGCGCCAAGGGCGGCGTTGGCCTTATCATCACCGAGGTCGTGACGGTCGAGCCTACCTATACCTATCTGCCGGGTGACATGTGCTGCTACGACGACACGTTTATCCCCGGCTGGGAAAAACTCGCCGCGGCCGTCCACGAGTATGGCTGCAAGATCATGCCGCAGCTCTTCCATCCCGCCTACATGGCCTTTAACATTCCGGGCACGCCGCGCCTGATCGCTCCGTCCTTTGTGGGCCCGTCCTATGCCCGCGAGGCGCCGCGCCCCATTACGGTGGATGAGATCCACGAGCTCACGCATCAGTTTGGCGACGCTGCCGTGCGTATGCAGAAGGCTGGCGTCGATGGCGTCGAGGTCCATGCGGCGCACGCCCACGGTATGCTCGGCGGCTTTTTGACTCCGCTCTATAACAAGCGTACCGATGAGTACGGCGGCTCGCTCGACGCCCGCATGCGCTTCCTGCTCGAGGTCATCGCCGAGATTCGCGAGCGCTGCGGCAAGGACTTTATCATCGACGTTCGCATCTCGGGTGATGAGTACACCGATGGCGGCCTGACCCTCAACGACATGATCTACGTCTCGCGTCGCCTGGAGAAGGCCGGCGTTGACATGATTCACGTGTCGGGCGGCACCACCATCAAGCGCGGTTCTGCGATTCCCGCCGCCGGTACCCAGCAGGCCTCGCACGCTGCCTGCTCGCGCGAGATCAAAAAGCACGTTAACATTCCCGTCGCCACGGTCGGCCGCATCAACGAGGCCTGGATTGCCGAGGAGCTGATCGAGGACGGCGCTGCCGACATCTGCATGATGGGCCGCGCCAATCTGTGCGATGCCGAGTTCTGCAACAAGGCCGCTGCCGGCAACGCTGACGACATCCGCCCCTGCATTGGCTGCCTGCGCTGCCTGAACGGTATCATGTTTGGCAAGCGCATCTCCTGCACCGTCAACCCCGATGTTGAGCGCGACGAGGCCGGCTACGAGCCTGCCGCCGAGGCCAAGAACGTACTGGTTGTGGGCGCTGGTCCTGCGGGCATGGAGGCAGCCTACATTGCCGCCAAGCGCGGCCATAACGTGGTGCTCGTGGACAAGCAGGATGAGCCGGGCGGCGAGATGCGCATCGCAGCCGTTCCGCCGGCAAAGCAGGAACTCACCCGCGTGATCAAGTATCAGTATCGTCGTCTGGCCGAGTCGGGCGTGAAGTGCGTCTTTGGTACCGAGCTTACTGCCGAGGACATTCAGCGTGACTACGCGGGCTACGAGGTCGTCCTGGCTTATGGCGCCGAGCCCATCGCTCCGGCCTTCATGCAGGGCTTTAAGCAGGTTATGACGGCTGACGACCTGCTGGGCGGCAAGGCTTTCCCGGGCAAGAAGATCGTCATCGTGGGCGGCGGCACCGTCGGTTGCGAGACGGCCGATTACCTGGCCCCGCTGGTCAACGACCTGTCGCCGGCCAACCGCGATGTCACCATTATCGAGATGACCAAGACGCTTGCCGCAAACGAGGGCGGCGCCGGTCGCGCGGTGCTCATCACGCGCATGCTCTCCAAGGGCGTCCACGTGCTGACCGAGGCCAAGGTGACCGAGATCACCGAGGACACCATCAGCTACGAAAAGGACGGCGAGATCCACACCATCACCGGTGCCGATTCGCTGGTGCTTGCCATGGGCTATCGTCCCAATACCAAGCTGGCCGACGACCTTGCCGCTGCCGGCGTTACCACCCACGTGCTGGGTGACGCCAACAAGTGCGGCAACATCCGCGACGCCATCGGCGATGGCTACAAGGTTGCCTGCGAGCTCTAGTCACCCCCTTTGCACCATTCGATAGATAGAAAAATAGCGGCGGCTGCCCTACGCGTTGGGGCAGCCGCCGCTTGCGTTCGACGGGAAGGCGCAGAATGCCCGATTAGAGCCCCAAGATCTCCTTGACCTTGGCGATGATGGCCTCGTCGGTTGCGTTGGCAAAGAAGTCCTCCTGGAAGTACTCGCCGGCCAGGGCGCCCCTGCCGCGCGGACCTCTACTCGCTATTTGCCTGCGCACCTTCCGCGATCATGTTGCGGTTGTACACCAGATGCAGGTACATCGCATCATGCGCTGCGGTGGGATTGCGCGCCGCGATGGCGTCGGCCACGCCACGGTGGGTGCGGATGGTCTCCTCAACCAGCTTTTTGCCGGTCACGTCAATAAACAGGGGGACAGATGCCTTGAGCACACCCATTAGACGGGGAACGACGAGGTTGCCGCAGCTTTCGGCAATTGCGATATGAAACGCGGTGTCGGCGGCAGAATAGTCTTCGCCCAGCGCGGCCAAGCGCTCGGACTCGTCGCAAAGCTCTTTGATGCAGATGATTTGATCGTCGGTCGCGTGCTCTGCGGCCATGCTGGCCATCTGGGGCTCGATCATAAAACGCACTTCGAGCAGGTCACGTGCCAGGCGCCTCTTGTCATCGATAAAGGTAAAGCCCAGCGGATCGTCGGCAACGCCGGGGTTTGACGCCACATAGGTGCCCGAACCCTGCTTAATGCGCACGATATTGCGCGACTGCAGCAGCTTCATGGCCTCGCGCACCGTGCTCCTGCCGGCGCCCAGGCGCTCGACGAGCACGGTCTCCTTGGGCAGGCGATCGCCTTGCTCAAGATGCTCATCTAAGATCAATTGAATGATTTTATCTGCTATCTGCTCGGGGAGTCCCAAATCGGCTCGTGCCACGTTTCACCTCATATCAAAAGAATTCATCAGAGCTATTCTAGCCCATTCAACAGGAGTCGCAGCGATTCGCTCCGACAATAGGGAGCTGTGAGCCGCCATTTATCGCATAAAACAGATCGTTCAGGAAATACATCAGATGTATTTTGAAAAAAGTTTCCCTTTTAAACATCAGACCTACTGAAAACACGCTATAGTCTAAGCCGAATTCAAAAGGTCTGATGAATTGGAGGAAAGATGTCAGACCCAACGTTTATGGCAGACCCTACCAGGTTGGTTATCGCCTCCATCGTGGGCATCGCGCTGCTGCTTGCGCTCATCATCAAGTTCAAGCTGCATCCCGTGCTGTCGATGATGGTCTCGGCACTCGCGATCGGTATCGGCGCCGGTATGCCGCTCGACCTGGTGGCGGACACTGTCACCAAGGGTGTGGGTACCACGCTGCAAAACATCGCCCTGCTCATTGGCCTGGGTTCGATGTTTGGTCAGATTCTTGAGGAGAGCGGCGGCGCCAAGAAGATTGCCCAGACCTTCATCGATACCTTTGGGCAGGGTCACTCCAGCTGGGCACTGGGCATTACCGGTCTGGTCATCGGCACTACGGTGTTCTTTGAGGCGGGCGTAGTCGTTTTGATTCCGCTTGCGTTTAGCGTGGCATCCCAGACCAAAAAGTCGACGCTCTACTACGGCATCGCGCTACTCGCGGGACTTGCCGCTGGCTATGCGTTTGTGCCGCCATCGGCCGGTTCGGTTCTGGTCGCCGGCACGCTCGGTGTCGACCTGGGCACCATGATTCTCGTTGGTATCCCTACCGCCTTCATCGCCATGGCGATTGCCGGCGTCATCTGGGGCCGCAACGTGGGCGGTCGCATCTTTACCGATGTTCCGGAGCACTTTACCTCTGCCGAGGGCGCGAGCGACGAAAAGGAGCTTCCCTCCTTTGGCATGGTGCTTGCCATCGTGCTCACGCCGCTTTGTCTGATTTTGCTGGGCACACTGTCCTCTTATATCCCCATGCCCGCCGAGCTCGCTTCGATTCTCGCCTTCCTGGGCAAGCCGTTCGTCGCTTTGACGCTCGCCACGCTCGTCGCGATGTATCTGCTGGGCGCGCGCCGCGGCTACTCCGGCGCCGAGCTCAAGGCCTTGCTCGACCGCTCTCTTAAGCCCGTCGGCATGATCTTGCTGGTTATCGCTTGCGGCGGCGTCATTCGCTGGATGCTGCAGGACTGCGGCTTGGGTCAGGTTATTGGTCCCATGCTCGAGGCTTCACCGCTGCCTTTGGTGGTTGTTGCCTTTTTGATTGCCGTCATGGTGCGTGCCTCTGTCGGCAGCTCCATCGTCGCTATGACCATGGCATCGGGCATTATGGCAGCCATGCCTGCAGTCGCCGGCGCTTCGGTGCTCATGCGTGCCGCCATCTGTCTTGCCATCTGCGGCGGTGCCACGGCCCTCTCGCACGTCAACGATGCCGGCTTTTGGATGTGCTCCTCGTTTCTGGAGATCGACGAGAAGACCACCCTCAAGTCCTGGACCGTTATGGAGACGCTCATCGGCCTTTCGGGTCTTGCCTGCGCCCTGGTGATTTCGTTCTTCGCCTAGTTCGCGTAGCTAAGCATCTTTCGCCGAGTGCATCGCTCGGTACCCATTTACACCTGATTCATTAACCAACGATTGGTACAACCGTTCAAATCAAAAGAGGAGAGCATCATGGACGAGAAGACCAAGGCACAGATTCAGCAGGAGGCAGCCGACCTGGTTGCCAAGCTGCAGCCGCGATCCGGCAAGTTCCGCACCATCAGCCCCGAGATGGACCCGCTGCGTCTGGGCTCCGGCTGGACTATCGAGGATTTGGACAAGCCGCAGGTCATTATCGAGTCGACGTTCGGCGACTCGCACCCGGGTTCTGCCGGCCTGTTTGAGTTGGTCGAGGAGGTTCGTGCTGGCGTTGCCGAGGCTGGTGGTCACGGCGCCCGTTACTTCTGCACCGATATCTGCGACGGCGAGGCCCAGGGCCACGACGGCATTAACTACTCGCTGCCCAGTCGCGACATGATCGCCAACATGATCGAGATCCATGCCAAGGCCACCCCGTTCGACGCCGGCGTCTTTGTCGCCAGCTGCGATAAGGGCCTGCCTGCGAACCTCATGGCCATGGGTCGCATCAACATCCCCTCCATCGTCGTTACCGGCGGTGTCATGGATGCCGGTCCCGACCTGTTGACCCTGGAGCAGCTCGGCGCGATTTCTGCCCGCTACGAGCGCGGCGAAATCTCTCGTGAGGAGCTTGAGTTTGCCAAGCACAACGCATGCCCCAGCTGCGGCGCCTGCTCGTTTATGGGCACCGCGTCGACCATGCAGGTTACCGCCGAGGCCCTGGGCCTTATGCTCCCCGGCACGGCCCTGCTGCCCGCCACCAGCTCCGACCTGCGTGAGTTTGCGCGCGAGGCCGGCCGTCAGTCCGTGTGGCTCTCCGAGCACAACCTGTGCCCGCGCGACATCGTGACCAAGGAGTCCTTCGAGAACCTCATTATGGTCCACGGTGCCATCTCCGGCTCCACCAACTCGCTGCTGCACATCCCCGCGATCGCCCGCGAGTTTGGCATCGAGATGTCCGCCGACGATTTCGATCGCCTGCACCGTGGCGCCCACTACCTGCTCAACGTTCGTCCCGCAGGTGAGTGGCCGGCGCAGTTCTTCTACTATGCGGGCGGCGTGCCGCGCATCATGGAGGAGATCAAGTCGATGCTCCACCTCGATGTCATGACCGTCACCGGCAAGACCCTCGGCGAAAACCTCGAGGACCTTAAGAACAACGGCTACTACGAGAAGTGTGGCCGCTACTTGGAGAAGTGGAACCTCAAGCGCGAAGACATCATTCGCCCGTTTGACCAGGCTTTTGGTACCGATGGCTCCATCGCCATCCTCCACGGCAACCTTGCCCCCGAGGGCGCCGTCGTCAAGCACACGGTTGTTCCGCGCGAGATGTTCCAGGCTACGCTCAAGGCCCGTCCGTTCGACTGCGAGGAGGACGCTATCCACGCCGTCCTGACGCACGAGGTCAAGCCCGGTGACGCCGTCATCATTCGCTACGAGGGCCCCAAGGGCTCCGGCATGCCCGAGATGTTCTACACCACCGAGGCTATCGCCAGCGACCCCGAGCTGGGCGCGAGCATTGCCCTGATCACTGACGGTCGCTTCTCCGGCGCCTCCAAGGGCCCGGCTATCGGTCACGTTTCGCCCGAGGCTGCCGTGGGCGGTCCGATTGCCCTGATCGAGGAAGGCGACCTTATCCAGATCAACATTCCCGAGCGCTCGCTGTCTATCGTGGGCATCGCCGGCAAGAAGATGGAGCCGGCCGAGGTCGACGCCGTCCTGGCCGAGCGTCGAGCCGCTTGGAAGCCCAAGACTAATCGCTATACCTCCGGCACGCTCAAGTTCTTTACCGAGCATGCGGTTTCCGCCATTCAGGGTGGCTACATGGAGTAGCGCCCATGTGCATCAAATATCTCCTCTCATAGATGTGCGGCGCGAAAGGCCCCGAGCTCACACGAGCTCGGGGCCTTTTTGTTCAACCTTGGCTAAAAAAGCCCCGTCCCAAAAAGACTGGTTGGAAGTTGCGGTGAAATAGGGATTGTTTTGCGGCCCCGGCTGTATAAACAGTCCCTATTTCACCGCAACTGAGGGGATGGGGATGCGATAGTATTACGTGGTGAAATTCGACAAACCGTGGGCTTCATCCGAGGGCTTTATGGAACAACACCAGCATTATCAGAGCTTGCAAGATCAGGCATATAACGCATTGCGCTCAAAGATCATCTATGCCGAGCTCAAGCCCGGCACGCGCCTTTCGGCGATTGGTCTGGAAAAGGAGACGGGAATCGGACGCACGCCCATTCGCGAGTCCTTTGTACGCCTGCGTGAGCAGGAGCTGGTGGAAACGCGCCCCAAAAGCGGCACCTACGTCTCTAAGATCAGCATGGAACACGCCGAAAACGCCTGCTTCTTGCGTGAGAAGCTCGAGAGAAGCGTGCTTATTAAATGCTGTTCGGCCGCCACGCCCGAGCAAAAGCATCGGCTCGAGCAGATTCTTGCCGAGTCCGAGTCGCTCGACCATAGCGAAACGCGTCGCTTTTTCGATCTGGATAACCTGTTCCATGAGACGTGTTTTGAGATTGCCAGCCGCCACATGTTGTGGGATTGGATGAAGAGCGTCAATACGCATTTTGAGCGATACAACTGGTTGCGTATGGTCTCGCAGGATCTGGATTGGGAGCCGATTCGTCGGCAGCATCGCCGGATTCTCGAGGCCATTAAAAAGGGCGATACCGACACGGCGAGCTATCTGGCCGAGACACACCTGCACCTGATGCCCGAGGAGCAGGGCCCGGTTATCGCCTTACATCCTGACTATTTTGAGCTGTCCAAAGACTCGGCCATCTAACTCGTTCCCTTCATTAGTTGCGGTGAAATAGGGACTGTTTTGCGGCTCTGATGGTGTAAGCAGTCCGTATTCCACCGCAAGTGCCGGGGCACATCGGGGCACGAAAACGCTGCGGCGCCGCTTGGAGGAAAAGACCGGAAGCAAGGGTCCATTCCTCCAGACGGTGCCGCAGCTGTTTTGATGGTTCGGCTTTTGTCGAAGTGTCTTAGTTGAGTGCGACTGCCAGCCGAGTAGGCAAAGCGGCTCGGGGGCGTGTCGCTTCCGTCACGTTCTATCAGCATACAAGACGGTTTTGGTTCTTGTTCGTGACGGAAACGGCGCGCTTCCGAGCCGCTTTAAAAGAAAGGGGGCGAGGTCTAGGGCACGCCCCCCTTTCACGATAGAGAGCTAAACCTAGCCGCGGACCTTCTTGACGACGTCCATGGCCTCGCGGGCGATCTGCTCGACCTTGGAGAAGTCGCCGTCGGCAAACAGGGCCGGCTTGACCATCCAGGTGCCACCGCAGGCGATGATGGCGGAGGAGCTCAGGTACTCCTCGACGTTGGCGGTGCTCACGCCGCCGGTAGGCATAAAGCGGTGACCGACAAACGGAGCGGCGAGGGCCTTGATGGTGTTCAGGCCGCCATACTGGGACGCGGGGAAGAACTTGGTGACCTTGAGGCCCAGGTTCTCGGCTGCGGTGACCTCGGAGGGGGTCACGGTGCCGGGAAGGACGGGCAGGTCGATGTCGATGCAGTGCTTCACGACGTCCTCGTTGTAACCCGGGGAGACGATGAACTTGGCACCGGCTGCGCGGGCCTGCTCAACCTGCTCGACGGTCAGGACAGTGCCGGCGCCAACGCACATCTCGGGCTCGGCCTCGGCCATAGCGGCGATGCACTCGGCGGCGCAGGCGGTGCGGAAGGTGACCTCGGCGGACTTCATGCCAGCTGCCATAAGGGCGTGGGCGAGCGGAGCGGCGTTCTCGACCTTGTCGAGCACAACGACCGGCACGATGCCCAGGGACTCAAGCGTGGTGTAGAACTGATCGAACATGATGTTCCTTTCGATGTGTGGCGCGCATGGGCGCGTGATTGCCAAATGTGCTGGTCAGGAGCCGATTTTGGATTGGTTATCGGAGGCACTGCTTGGGGTTCAAGCAATTCCAAAACCGGCTGCTCGACCAGTCATGTAGGGAATGCCAGGCAAAACCGGAATGGGACTGGTGGTTTTGCCCGGCCGGAGGAATCGGGGAGCGGGCCGCAGGGGTATGGGATTGGAAAGCTGCGGCCCGCGGAATGGGGAACGAATTAACGGGCGACGCGGGTGCCACCGTCGGCGGCGGATGCCGCGGCTGCGATCTCGTCTGCGGTCACCAAGTTGGAATCGCCCTTGATAGTGAGCTTGAGGATCGAGGCTGCAATCGCGTAGTTGACAGCGTCCTGCGGGTCAAAGTCGTTGATGAGGGCATGGACGAGGCCGGCGTTGAAAGCGTCGCCGGCGGCAACGCCCTCGAGTACGTGCACGTCGTGAGCAGGGGAGAACCAGTGCTCGCCGCTCTCGGCCTCAAAGAGCATGCCCATCCAGATGGAGCGCTCGACGCAGGAGATGTTGCGGACGACCGAGGCGACCTTCTTGCAGCCGTACTCGGCGCAGATCTGACGGGCCATCTCGACATAGGTGTCGCGCTCCTCGATGCCGTGGGCAAGGGAGCCAGAGACGCAGGTCATACCGAGGCCAGCAGGCGCATCCTCGTCGTTGGCGATGCAGATGTCGACGAGCGGCAGGAGTTCCCTCATGGTGGCCTGCGACTTCTCGGGCGACCACATCTTGCCGCGATAGTTCACGTCACACACGGTGGTGATGCCCTTGGCGCGGCAGGCGGCGAGCGCATCCTTGCAGGCGGCGGCCATCTCATCGGAGACGGCGGGGGTCACGCCGGAGAAATAGAAGACATCGATGCCCTTGAGGATCTCGTCCCAGTCAAAGACGTCGCGCTTGGCCATGTTGATGGCAGAGTACTTGCGGTCGTAGACGCAACCGTTGCCGCGCTGCGAGGCACCGACCTCAAACACATAGGAGCCAAGGCGGTCGCCCTGACGCACGACGCGCGTGGTGTCGACGTCGTAGGCCTTCAGCGAACGCAGGGCGCACTCGCCCAGACGGTTGGCCGGGACAACGGAGACGTAAGCGGCCTTGTCGCCCTGGTAGGCCAGGGAAAGCGCAGTGTTGGCCTCGGCGCCGCCGTAGCGGACGTCAAACTCGGTTGCCTGCTCAATACGCAGGTGGTCTTTGGGTGAGAGTCTCATCATGATCTCGCCGAAGGTAAGAACCGTTTTACCCATGGTCGCGCAGCTCCTTTTACTCGTGCGTACACCTTTGATATGGCGTTGGCACGCAGGTGCCAAGACGGTAGGGTGCGTCTTTGCACCTTCGTGCCAACGCTCGCCGAAATCGATTTACGAAATCGTTTTCGTTTCGAGTTGTAGTATACTCACCTACAGCGTTTTGCAACCGAGTTTTTTAATAATGCCTAAAATGACTCAGACCGCCGACAATTGGGAAACGGGGTGCGCTATGACGCAGATGAGAATCAAGGACATTGCCGCCGAGGCGGGCGTGAGTCCGGCCACGGTCTCGCGCTATCTCAACAACCGCCCTGGGCAAATGACCGAGGAAACCCGTGCTCGCATCGCGGCGGTCATCGAGCGCACCGGCTATCGCCCACGTGCCGCTGCGCGCAATCTGCGCAGCTCGCGCACCAATCTCATTGGCGTGATCTTGGCCGACATCGCCAACCCGTTCTCGAGCGCCATGCTCGAAGGACTTTCCGCCAGTGCCGCCGCGCGCGGCTGCTCGCTTATGACGGCCATTAGCGGCAACGATCCCGCAAAGGAAGCAGAGTCGCTCACCAGACTTATCGATGCCGGCGTGGACGGCCTGGTCGTCAACACCTGCGGAGGCAATGACGGGGCGATCGCCGCGGCAGCGGGACGTCTGCCCGTTGTGCTGCTCGACCGCGACGTTGCCGACGGCGGTGTCGATCTGGTGACATCTAACAACCGTGAGCTGGTCGCCGGCTTGGTAGACGCCTTGGCCGCCGCTGGCAGTGAGCGCCTGTGCCTGCTCACCGAGGCAAGCGACGACAGCCCCGTGCGTCGCGAGCGCGCCGAGGCCTTTGCCGACGAGCTTTCGCGCCGCGGCCTTGCGGGCGAGGTCGTCACCCTGGCCGACGGTGGCGCCACGGGCGTTGGCCGTTTGGACAAGACCATCCGCGACTACGCGGGCAAAAGGCTCGGCCTTATCGCTGTCAACGGCCTGGTTTTCCTGCGTCTGACCGAGGCGCTGGCGCAGCTTGGTCCCTCGCTGCCGGCGGGGCTCAAGATCGCGACGTTTGACGACTACCCCTGGAACCATGTGCTCTTTGGCGGCGTCACCACGGCCGCGCAGGACACCCTCACCATTGCCGAGCGCGTAGTCGAGCGCCTTTCCGAGCGCATCGACGTCGTTACCACCACCGTGGGCGAGGCCGCAAAGCTGGCGCCCAAACGCATCGAGATCCCCGGCCACATCGAACACCGCGCATCAACCTCGCGCTAGCCGCTCGTTCGCAACTGCCTGTTCGCGCACGTTTTTTGAGCGCTTGATACGCTTTAACCCTGCGGAAACATTTTTCTGCGATAGTATCTGCGATATAGACCAGTCGAAACCCGCCCGAAAGAAAGGGGAGCGACATGAACCAGCAGAACATCGATTACGTACTTCGCTCCGTAGAGCAGCGTGACATCCGCTTTGTGCGTCTGTGGTTTGTCGACATTCTCGGCCGCCTCAAGAACTTTGCCATTAGCCCCGAGGACCTCGAGGTCGCTTTTGAGGAGGGTATTGGCTTTGACGGCTCGGCCATCGAGGGCTTTGCTACGCCCGAGGAAGCCGACATGCTCGCATTCCCCGATGCTTCGACCTTCCAGATTCTGCCGTGGCGCCCGAGCCACAACGGCGTCGCCCGCGTGTTCTGCGACGTATGCACTCCCGACCGCAAGCCCTTCGCCGGCGACCCACGCGATGCCCTGCGCCGCATGTTCCGCAAGGCCGAGAAGGCCGGCTATCTGCTCAACGTGGGCGCCGAGCTGGAGTATTACTACTTCCCCGACGAGCACACCCCCGAGCCGCTTGACAACGTGGGCTACTTCGATCTTTCGGTGAGCGATGCCGCTCGCGACCTGCGCCGCAACACGGTCCTCACGCTCGAGAAGATGTCCGTGCCCGTGGAGTACACCTTCCACGCCGCCGGCCGCTCGCAGCACGGCATGAGCCTGCGCCACGCCGAGGCCCTGAGCATGTCCGACGCCATCACCACGGCCAAACTCATCATTAAGCAGCAGGCCTACGAGAGCGGTTGCCACGCATCCTTTATGCCCAAGCCGTTGGCAGGCGAGGACGGCAGCGCCATGTTCCTGTGCCAGTCGCTGTTCGACCACGACGGCAACAACGTCTTTTGGGGAGAGGACGACGAGAAGTACCATCTTTCCGACATCGCCAAACACTACATGGCCGGCATTCTGGCGCACGCGCGCGAGATCAGCGCCATCACCAACCCCACGGTCAACTCGTACAAGCGCATCACCACGGGTGGCGACTCCGTGCCGCAGTACGCCACGTGGGGCTTGCGCAACCGCGCGAGTATGGTCCGCATCCCGGTCTACAAGCCCGGCAAGCAGCTGTCCACGCGCATCGAGCTGCGCAGTCCCGATCCCATGGCCAACCCGTACCTGGTCAACGCCGTCACGCTGGCGGCTGGTCTGGACGGCATCGAGCGCAAGCTGGAGCTCCCGCCCGAGGCAACGGCCGAGACGCTCAAGCTCACCGACCGCCAGATGCTCGAGGCCGGCTACACGCCGCTGCCGCGTTCGCTCAAAGAGGCACTCGACGTGTTTGAGGACTCGCAGTTTATGAAGGATGCCCTCGGCGAGCATATCCATAGCTTCTTCCTCAAAAAGAAGCGCGACGAGTGGCATAAGTTTGAGTCCACGATCACCGAGTGGGAGATCAAGCATTATCTGGCGAACTCCTAATCGCGCTGGCTTGTTCCAGTACGATTGAGCTCATTTCCTTGGAGGCCGATATGTCCGAAAAGAGTGCCCTGTTCATGGCGCGCACGACGCGCTTCCACGAGTTTGCCCGCAGCTTGACGACCACCCTGGGTGTCGAGGTGAGCCTGGCTACTCCCGATTCGCCGACTGCGGCGCACGACTTTGACCTGCTGATCCTCGATTCCGACGGCATTCGCAGCGATCGCATCGATCAGATTGCCAAGTGGCTTGACGATCGCGGCGGCGTCCCCATGTTGGTGATCGTCGACGACGAGGCGCTCGGCACCCTGCGCCTGCCGAATCACGCGCATGCCGACTTTGTATGCCCCACGGCGACGCCCAACGAGCTCAAGGCTCGCGCACAGCGCCTGATGGGTGAGGAGGAGACCGTCGCCGCCGACGATGTGCTCAACATCGATAACCTCGAGATCAACCTGGCTACCTACCAGGTGACGCTCGATAACGAGCCCATCGACCTGACGCTGATGGAGTACTCGCTGCTGAGCTTTTTGGCGACGCACCCCAACCGTGCCTACAGCCGCGAGGTGCTGCTGCACCGCGTGTGGGGCTTTGAGTACTGCGGCGGCACGCGCACCGTCGACGTGCACATTCGACGCATCCGCTCCAAGGTGGGCCCGCAGATCGCGGCACACATCACCACCGTCCGCGGCGTGGGCTATCTGTTTAAGGACTAGATTTCCACCACAAAGGGGGCGGGCACCTTTGTGGTGGTTTTGCCGCATGCGTGGGTTCCTTTCGGGTCCGCAACAGAACTTAAGCCTTCCTAAAAGATTGCGTTCTCATACACGTGCACCCGCATATTGGGGTACAACTCAACGTGAACAATGATGGCCCGCCACATGTTTGGCGGGCCTTTGGTTATTTGACGAAAGGATCGCAGCTATGAGCGAGAATGATTCTCAGCGTCCCCAGGACGCGGGCAACGCCGGCGAGACCCAGCAGCAGCCGCGCGTGCAGGTGGAGTCGACGCCTGCCGACGGCAACAACATTCCCTACGTGCAAGCCTACGACACGCAGACCGGCAAGCCACTGGGCGGCCAGCAGGTTGTAAATAAGCACACGGTGGTCAAGACCAAGACCAAAAAGCTGCCGATCTTTATTACGGCGCTCGCCGGCTGCGCATGCGGTGCCCTGCTGGTCATCGCGCTCATTATGAGCGGCACACTCGATATCGGCGGCGGCAGGAACGCCGTGACGGCGGGTGCTTCGGGTTCATCGACGCAAAAGATTACCATCGACTCCGAGGACACCACGCTGGCCGAGGCCGTCTCTGCCAAGGCCTTGCCCTCCGTCGTTTCCATCACTGCCACTTCGAGCGGTAGCCAGGGCAGCTCGCTTTCGCAGTCTGCCGACGAGTCGGACAGCTCGGGCAGCGTCGGCTCGGGCGTTGTGCTCGATACCGAGGGCCACATCCTCACCAACAACCACGTGGTCGATGGCTACGACCAGTACGTGGTGACCATGGACGACGGCACCACCTACGAGGCCGAGTTCGTGGGCAACGATGCCTCGAGCGACCTGGCCGTCATCAAGCTCAAGGATGCAGACGCTTCCAAGCTCACGCCGATTGAGATCGGTGATTCCTCCAAGCTCAACGTGGGCGAGTGGGTCATGGCCATCGGCTCGCCGTTCGGCAACGAGCAGTCTGTCTCCACGGGTATCGTGTCGGCGCTGTATCGCTCCACGGCCATGAGCTCTACCAGCGGCAACACCATCTACGCCAACATGATCCAGACCGATGCCGCTATCAACCCGGGCAACTCTGGCGGCGCGCTCGTCAACGACAACGGCGAGCTCGTGGGTATTAACTCGCTCATCGAGAGCTACTCGGGCTCCAGCTCGGGCGTTGGCTTTGCCATTCCGGTCAACTACGCCAAGAACATTGCCGACCAGATCATCGACGGCAAGACGCCGGTACATCCGTACCTGGGCGCTACGCTTTCGAGCGTCAATGCGCTCAACGCCCGCACCAACAAGCTGGGCACCGATAGCGGCGCGTATGTGGCAAGCGTCGTCGAGGACGGTCCTGCCGCCAAGGCTGGCATCCAAGAGGGCGATGTCATTACCAAGCTGGGCGACGATGAGATTACGAGCGCCGATGGCCTGATCATCGCGCTGCGCAGCCACGAGGTGGGTGAGAAGGTCGAGATCACGCTTATGCGCGGCAAGGACGAGAAGAAGGTCACCGTCGAGCTGGGCTCCGACGAGGAGCTGCAGAACCAGCAGCAGGACGACAGCGCGACTGACACCGGCAACGGCGGTATTACCGACGAGCAGTTGCGCCAGTACCTGGAGGAGCTGTTGGGCCAGCAGGACCAGGGTCAAGGCTACGGTCAGGGCTACTAGCGAGCCGCTTCGCACATATCGAGGCCAGAGGGGCTGTTCCATCAACGCGGGACAGCCCCTCTTTTCTCATTGATCCGTTGGGGACGGAGGAAAACGGATCATTTAGAACTGGCAAGGGCATGGTTTGATCGCGCGATCCACCCCGGCCTGGTGGCTGCCGATTCGGTGCGGTTTGAGACCGCTATTCGGCCCCATCGCGACCGGTGGTACTCTTGTATCCGTTTGAAATCGAGCGAAGGAGTGCCGCTATGGAGCAATCGAGCCTGTTTGGTGACGGCGTGGACATCGATACCGAAACGCCCACGACCGCGGAAGCCACCGCACCGACCGATGCCCGTGCCCAGGCGGCAACGCGTGCGGCCGAGCTGCGCCACGAGCTCGATTACCACGCCTATCGCTACTACATGCTCGATGCGCCCGAGATCACGGATGCCGCCTTTGACAAAATGCTCGTTGAGCTGCAGGAAATCGAGGCGACCTACCCCGATTTGGTGACGCCCGACAGCTACACCCAGCGCGTGGGCGGCTACGTGAGCGAGCAGTTTACGCCGGTCACGCACATGGCACGCATGTATTCCATGGACGATGCCATGGATCTGGACGAACTCGATGCATGGCTCCAGCGCACTGAGGACGCGCTCGGTGCCGGTAGCGTCACCTATACCTGCGAGCTCAAGATCGACGGCCTGGGCGTGGCCCTTACTTACCAAAACGGCACCTTCGTACGCGCGGCCACACGTGGCGACGGCGCCACGGGCGAGGACGTGTCGCTCAACGTGCGCACCATCAAGGATGTGCCCATGCACCTGTCCGAGCCGGCGCTCGCCCACATGGGTGTCGACCGCGAGCGCACCATCGAGGTGCGCGGCGAGGTCTACATGCCTAAGGGCAGCTTTGTTCGTCTGAATGAAGAGGCCGATGCCGAGGGGCGCGATCCCTTCGCCAACCCGCGCAACGCCGCTGCCGGCAGCCTGCGCCAAAAGGACCCCAAGGTCACGGCGCGTCGCGATCTGGCCACCTTTATCTACGCCATCGCCGATACCGACCCGTTGCACGTTCACAGCCAGCGCGAGTTCCTCGACTGGCTGCGCAACGCCGGCTTTAGCGTCAACCCTAACGTGGCTCGTTGCGCCACGCCGGCCGAGGTCCACGAGTTCTGTGCCCAAGCGCTCGAACATCGCGGTGACCTGGACTACGACATCGACGGCGTGGTCGTAAAGGTCGATAGCTTCCAGCAGCAGCTCGACCTGGGCTTTACCGCCCGCGCGCCGCGCTGGGCCATTGCCTTTAAGTTCCCGCCCGAGGAAAAGCAGACCGTCCTGCGCGAAATTCGCATCCAGGTGGGCCGCACCGGTGTGCTCACGCCGGTCGCCGAGTTCGACCCGGTGACGGTCGCCGGCTCCACCATCGCGCGCGCCACGCTGCACAACATCGACGAGATCCGTCGCAAAAACGTGCGCGAGGGTGATACCATCATCGTGCACAAGGCAGGCGACGTGATTCCCGAGGTCGTGGGCCCGGTGCTCGACAAGCGCCCGGTCGATTCGGTCGACTGGCACATGCCCGAGGTCTGCCCCGTGTGCGGTAGCCCCGTGGTCCACGAGGATGGCGAGGTTGCTTACCGCTGCGTGTCCATCGATTGCCCCGCACAGCTCAAGGAGCGCCTGCTCCACTGGGTGAGCCGCGGCTGCATGGACGTCGACGGCCTAGGCGACGAGATCGTCGACAAGATGATCGCCGCCGGGCTGATTCACGACGTCGCGGACTTCTACCAGCTCACGGTGGACGACATCGCCGGCCTGGATACGGGCCGCACTTATGCCAGCTCCAACAGCAAAAAGGGCGTTAAGAAGGGCGACCCCATCCCGGTAGGCCTCAAGACGGCCGAAAAGATCATCGCCGAGCTCAACAAGTCCAAGAGCCAGCCGCTCGGTCGCGTGCTGTTTGCCCTGGGTATCCGCCATGTGGGCAAGAGTGTGGGCGAGGTCATCGCCGAGCGATTCCTGTCGATTGACAAGCTCATCTTGGCGAGCGAAGAGGATATTGCCGAGTGCGAGGGCATCGGCCCCAAGATTGCGGCGAGCGTTAAGCAGTTCCTGGCCGTGCCCGAGAACCTTGCCGTGCTGGAACGTCTGCGCCAAGCGGGCCTGTCGCTCGAGGTCGATTTGGGCGCCGCGCACGCGCAAGCCGCAGCCGACGCTGGCGTGGCGGGCGAGCTCGCCGACGCACAGCCGCTCGCGGGTCTGACCTTCGTGCTCACCGGCACGCTCGTCAACCGCACGCGCGACGAGGCGGGCGCGGCGCTCAAAGTGCTCGGCGCCAAGGTTTCGGGCAGCGTGTCAAAGAAGACGAGCTATCTCGTCGCCGGCCCCAAAGCGGGCTCCAAGCTCACCAAGGCTGAACAGCTGGGCGTGCCCGTGCTGGATGAGGACGCACTCGAGCAGATTCTTGCGACTGGTGAGGTGCCGGAGGCGTAATGGATATAGAGAATCGTAATTGCTCACAGGCGGAAGGGCGCACGAAGCACGCTCAAGTGCAGGCAAAAGAGCACCTGATGGCGCGAATTCGCATCGCGGAACGTGAGCGCTCGGCAGGTGTGTCTCGCGATGCTTTTGAGGCGTTGACCGAGCTGGAGACGAGGCTCGGTCTAGCCTAGCGATACAGGCACCGTGATCTGCGGCACGTAGGTTGTGGGGTCGTCGCTGATGATGTCGTCGATCAGGGCGATTTCGCGTTGCCCCGCTACGCTGCCAACTTGTCAAAAGCCCCGCGCCGGTTGAGCACGGTAAACGCGACAACACAGATGACCGCCGACAGAATTGACCCGCACGGCGAAGCGATGCCCATGGGGAACAGCGTGTCGGAATAGGCGTTCGACAGCAGCCACGCGCCCGGCACGCGAATGAGCGCCACGGCCAGCACGTTGTGCGCAAAGCCGATGTAGCTCTTACCGTATGCAGCGAAAAAGCCACTAAAGCAAATGTGGATGCCGGCAAAGATCGCGTCGAAAATGTAGCTGGCATGTAGCCGGTGCCGGCCGCGACCACCGCGGCGTCTTTGGCAAAAAAGCCGATAAACGCCGGCGCCACCAGCCACATCAGCACCGTGATCAGGCAGCCGTACACTACCGAGATCGTCATGGCGTCCTTGAGCACCTGACGCGCGCGGTCGCCCTTGCCCGCGCCGGCGTTTTGCGCCGTGAGTGCGCTGACGGTAGCGCCCATGGAACTCGGTACAATGAACAAAAAGCTGATCATCTTCTCGACCAGGCCCACGGCGGCGGCGTCGACGAGCCCTCGGTGGTTGGCGATGACGGTGATAAACATAAACGCCACCTGGATGCAGCCGTCCTGCACGGCCACAGGCACGCCGATCTTAAGAATGCTCCCGAGCACCTCGGGCTGGGGGCGCAGGTCGCTGCGCTTAACGTGGATGTTCGTGCGACGGCTCTTGAGCCACACGAGCGCGAGGGCAACGCTGGCCGTCTGGGCGGTTACTGTGCCGAGCGCCGCGCCCACGGGGCCGAGCCCCATGTGTCCGATAAAAAGAAAGTCGAGCGCGATGTTGATGATGCATGCCACGCCGATCACGTACATGGGCGAGCGCGAATCGCCCAGGCCGCGAAAGATGGCCGAGAGGATGTTGTACGCGGCGATAAAGGGAATGCCGACAAAGCAGATACGCAGGTAGGCGGCGGTTCCTTCGACCGCCTCGACCGGCGTGCCAATGAGTGCCACGATTTGCGGGCACAGCGCAAGCAGGACAGCGGCCAGCACCACCGAGACACCCATAAAGAGCGTGATGGTGTTGCCGATGGCGGTCTCGGCGCGATCGAAGCGGCGCGAGCCCACGGCGTGGCCGACGATGACCGTCGTTCCCATGGCCAGGCCCACGAGCGTCACGGTGATGATATAGAGCGTCTGCGCGCCATTGCCCACGGCGGTGATGCCGGCGGCGCCGCTAAACTGCCCCATCATGTACAGGTCGGCCATGCCGTAGAGCATCTGCAAAAAGTACGAGAGCATATAGGGCAGGGCAAAGACCGCGATGGTCTTGAGGACATTGCCGCGTGTGAGGTCGTGTTCCATGGGCGGGGCTTTCTGGCTTGGTTTGTTTACGTACCAGTGTAGTGAAAACCCTACAACGATTGTAGAGTCAAGGTTTGTGATGACGACGGGGCGAAAAAAGTCACGCTCCAAGCACGATGCTTTGGCCCTCCGTGCCCGCACCTCGCCTCAAACCATCACAACATTCGACGTTTTTTGCCAAAATCGGGAAAAGCATCGAATGTTGTGATGGTTTTTCTGCCACTCGGCCGGGTGGAATCGCTTTCTTTCGCGCGAAGGTGTGCGGATCCGTGGGCAGGGGAATAAGGTTGGTTATCCGACTCCTTTGGAGGGCTCATGGACCTGCCGATCGTCCTGTCCCATAAGACTGCCTGGCTGTACCACAACGTGGCGCGCCCGTCCGAGCCGCTCTCGCGAGCAAGCAGCCTATACGATGAGGACTCGCTTGCTAACGAGGCGGAGCCGACCGCGAGCCTGCCCAAATTGGGACTCGATGCCAAGGGACTGAGGGCTTCAACAGCAGTTGGGATCGTTACCGACTATCTGGTTTCGCTTGGTATTCCACGAGAAGAGCTCGATCATATCGACACACTCGTCAACTTCGATTTTGAGCGCTCGACGCCGGCTGGATTTAGGTGCCACGTGTTTGGAGCGCCGGTACCTTCAGGCCATCTTATCGAGGTGGCAGAGGGCCTTCTGGTGGTTGATGAGGTCATGTGCTTTGTCCAAGCGGGTTCGTGGATGAGCGAGCCCGAGCAGCTGGAATATGGGTATGAAATCTGCGCCCGATACCATTTGAATCATCTGTCGACAGGCGATTATATCGAGATGGGGCAGAGGTACACCGTTGCCGACTTGATTGCCTATTGCAATGAGAACCGATCTCGTCAGGGGGCCATACGTGCAGCCGCCGTGCTCAGGCGCGTGCACGATGGCGCGCGATCGCCCATGGAGACGGCCGCCGCAATCATGGTCGTAGCAAAACGTTCCCAGGGAGGGCTGGGATACGCCAAGATCGAGCTCAACCATCGGGTCGATGTTCCCAACGAGTTCAAGTATCTCGCAAAGGCCGGGTATTTCGAGATCGACGTATATGCGCCTGCGAGCGGTACGGGGATTGAATACAACGGCTCGGACCATCTTGATAAACAGCGCAGTGCGTCGGATGCGGAGCGCATGACCGTGCTGAGCGCGCTGGGCTTTAGGATGATCGTCCTCACCGGGACTCAGTTTGCCCACCAGCTGCAATTGCACCGGGCGATGAACGCCATCGTGCTCGCTATGGGCCTTAAGTGCGACCGAAGCGAGAAATTCCAGAAACGTCAGAACGACCTGCGAGAGTTCGTGATTCGACACTGGGACGGTGGCCTTTAGGGGTGCTTTGGTCCTTCTACGGGGCGCTGCGGCAGGCAAACCATCACAACATTCGACGTTTTTTGCCAAAATCGGGAAAAGCATCGGATGTTGTGATGGTCTGTGCTGAGGATGGGCTTGGAAAGTCCGTTTTGCTCGAAGCGACCTGTCCTGTCGTACGGGTGTCGGCATGATTCTCTCGTGGGGTATTATGTTTTCCGAAGAATAAAACGCCGCGCGAGGGGAGGGCTGCGTGGACGGGCACGTGCAACATGACGGCTTTGGCCGCGATATCAACTACCTGCGCATTGCCGTGACCGACAAGTGCAATTTCCGCTGCATCTATTGCATGCCGGCCGATGGCGTGGCGCCCCGTGCACACGACGAGCTGCTCAGTGTCGAGGAAATCGCCCACTTTGTGCGATTGGTGGCGGGGGAGGGCATTCGCCGCGTGCGCCTGACGGGTGGCGAGCCGCTGGTCAGCCGCCGTATCATCCCGCTCATTCGTGACATTCGCGCGATTCCGCAGATCGAGGACATCTCGCTCACCACCAACGGCGCCCTGCTTCCCAAGTTGGCGCCGCAGCTCAAAGATGCCGGGCTTAACCGCGTCAACATTTCGCTCGACACGCTCGACCCTACGCTGTTTGGAAAGATCACGCGCCTGGGTCGACTCGAGCAGACCATGGCTGGCATCGACGCGGCGCTGGCTTGGGGCTTTGAGCCCGTTAAGGTCAACTGCGTTGTTGTGCGCCGGCTCAACCAGGATGTGGCGGCCCTTGCGCGGCTCATGCTCGATCGCCCCATTCACCTGCGCTTTATCGAATATATGCCCATTGGCGACGAGCGCACGAGCTCGCATTGCGCTGTGGACCCGCATGCGCCCGCGCTCAATCCCGAGCTGTGGGACGCGAGCGATACCGTGCCGAGCGACGAGCTGCGGGCGCGCATCAATGCCGGGGCCGCCGCGGCGGGACTGGGCGAGCTCGAGCCGCTCGACATCAACGACGCTCCTGCCGGCGCGGGCCCTGCGCGCTATTGGCACTTTCCGGGTGCGGCGGGAACAGTTGGCTTTATTAGCGCTATGTCCAACCATTTTTGCGCGAATTGCAACCGTCTGCGCCTGACGGCCGATGGCAACGTGCGTCCGTGCCTGTTCAGCGATGCCGAGTATTCGGTGCGTGAGGCGCTGCGTCGTGGTGATGATATGCAGGTACTTTCGATTTGGCGCGATGCCGTGGCCCACAAACCGCAGGAACACGCGATAATTGAGGGCACGCAACGATTTATGTCCCAAATCGGAGGATGATCATATGGCCAAGAGCAGGTACGCCGATGCCACCAAGGCCGCTCGCAGGGCCGCGATGTCTGGCCACAAAGTCACGGCTGCGGCCGGTAACGCCGCCGCGCCCGCGCAGCCGTCTGTCAGCGCTGCCACCGAGCCCGCCCGCGACGCCCGTCGCGACGAGCTGACGCATGTGGACGCCAAGGGCGAGGTTCGCATGGTCGACGTGTCCGACAAGGCCGAGACGCATCGCATCGCCATCGCCGAGGGCACCATCCTCATGCATCCCGAGACGCAGGCCATGGTGCTACAGGACCGCGCCAAGAAGGGCGACGTGCTTGCCTGCGCGCGCGTGGCGGGCATCATGGCCATCAAACGCACGAGCGACATCATTCCCATGTGCCATCCGTTGCTCATTACCAAGAGCAAGTGCGACATTGCGCCCATCGCTTCGGCGGGGATGCCTGTCGAGAACGTGCCCGAGGGCTGGGCGCCGGCGCGCGCGGACGGGCAGGTTGGCTTTCACGTACTGGTTACGGCCGGCGTGACGGGCAAGACAGGTATCGAGATGGAGGCCCTGACTGGCGCGAGTGCCGCGTGTCTGACCATCTACGACATGTGCAAGGCGGTCGATCGCGGCATGGAGATCGTCGACGTACGCCTGCTGCACAAGGAGGGCGGCCGCTCGGGCGTGTGGGATCGTGCAGAGCGTCAGGCCGCTGCTGTTGAGGCCGTGGCTGCTGACGGTGCCGCCCTCGCGAGCGCACCCATCGCCGTCGCGCCTGCAGCTCCGGCCGTCCCTGCGATCGCGTTTATCGGTTACCAAAACTCGGGCAAGACCACACTCGTCGAGAAGGTCATTGCCGAGCTCACCCGCCGCGGCCTGCGCGTGGGTTCGCTCAAGCATCATGGGCACCACGGCTTTGATATCGATGTGCCCGCCAAGGATACGTGGCGCCATCACCAGGCCGGATCCAAGCACGTGGGCCTCATCTGCGCCACGCGCTGGGCGGAGTACGCCGACACGCGCGAGGAGGACGAGATGCCCGCGCGCGAGCTGCTGTCGCGCTACAACGATGTCGACGTGGTGATCATCGAGGGCTACAAGACCGAGGGCTTCGACAACATCGTCGTCGCACGCTCCGGTGTCGACCGTCTGCGCGGCAAGAGCTCGCTCGACCTGGTCGACGGTCACACGCTGGCCCTTGCCTGCAACGAGGCCCTGGCGCGTCAGGCCTTCGATGCAGGCTTTGCGACCCGAGCCATCAACATCAACGACGCCCGAGCCATCTGCGACCTGATCCAAGACCACCTTCAGGCTTGACGCTGCGCCGGCCCCAAGCACCCCATCTCGCCCCTCAAGCCGTCGCTCGCGTACCAAAGTACGCGTCGCTCCTCTTTCGGGGCGACCTGGGGCACTTGGAACCGGCTCGCTGCGCTGCCATAACATGCCAAAAAGGGACAGGTTTATTTTGGCAGGTTTTATCTGGGCAAACGTCATTTCCACCACAAAGGGGCCAGGCTCCTTTGTGGTGGTTTTTGCTTAAGTAGATGTGTGGGACATGCCTTACAATCTACCAAGTAGTTCATGACGGGCGAAAAACGGAGAGAAGGGGCTTGATGCGTCCTTAATGTTTCGTGCGGATAGATTGATTTGACAGACGGTGGCGAATACCACCGCCCGTATTCGTATGAAACGAGGAGTCTCCATGCTCGCATCTCTTCTCTCAAAACCTCAACCTTCGCTGTCCGTGCAGGCCAAGCGCCTGGTGGCGATGCGCTTTCTCATCTACACCGGTTTTCAGACCAGCTACTTTATCGGCGTTATCGGAACACTCACCTATGCAGACGATGCCTCGGTCGTGGCGACATCGCTGGCCGTCCTTTTTATGAACGTATTCGTGATCCTTGGATCCTTTGCGGGCGGCGCGGCGCTTGACGCCTGGGGCCCGCGCCGTCATTTCTTGCTGAGCATCGTGGGCACGCTGGCAACCGGCGCGGCGACCATTGCCTTTGGCAGCGCGACCGGCATCGTCCTGCTCGGCGCGGTGCTCCTGGGCTTTGTGATGGGGTTTGCCCAGCCCATCACCACATCCTATCCAGCCTACCTCACCGACGATCCTGTCGAGCTCAAAGACATCAACTCTGCCATCGCCATGTTCTCTAACGTGAGTATCATCGTCGGCCCCATGATGGGCGGCTTTGTCGCGGCGGCTACATCGTCACGCGCGGTGTTCGTGCTCATGATGATTTTTACCGTACTGGCGTTCATTGCCGGCTGGGGCTTTAGACCGCAAGCAGTTCGCGTCGCCGCGCGTGAAAGTACTCCCGCGGACAGCAGTACAACGGCAATCACTGCCAGCCAAAGCTCCAACCCCAGCACGTTCGCCCGCGTCACCTTCGCGACAAGCATCAAGACAGTCTTCACCAACAGTATCCTCGCCTTGCTGTTCTGCATCATCTTCCTCTCGAACTTTGGCTACGGTGCCTTCGATCCGCTGGAGTCGTTCTTCTACCGCGATGTCCTGCGCGTTGGTGTTGAGTGGATGGGCTGGCTCTCGTCGGCAAGCGGTGTAGGCGCGGTGCTGGGCGCCGTCCTCGCGCTCCGCTTGCCACCGCACCTGGTCAACCTTAAAACGCTGCTCGTGGCGCTTATGTCCGTGGGCCTGGGAAGTTTGCTCTATGTGGGAACGCCGTACGTGGGCGTGGCCCTTGTCGGCCAGATTGCCCTGGGCGTGGCTTGGGGCGTCGTCAACCCGCTCCACAACACCATCGTGCAAACGACGGCACCGCTCGAGCAACTCGGTCGCGTGAACTCGGTCATGGGCTTTGGCAATATGTTCGCCGGCGTGGCCCCGCTGGCGATTGCCCCGTGGCTGGCGGCGACGTTTGGCGTGCAGCAGACGCTCGTAGGGGCGGGCATGGTCGTGACGGCGGTTCCCGCGGCACTGCTGCTGTTTGGACGCCGGCATTTGGATCGTGCCGCAAAGCGGTAAAAACCATCACAACATTCGATGAAAATCGCGATTTTGCCGAAAAACATCGAATGTTGTGATGGTTTGCGCCCCGGGCCAGGCCACCCTTCGGGTCCGGCCACCACAAAGGGGCCAGGCCCCTTTGTGGCGATCGGGTCCCAACGGCCCGCGCCTTGGTATACCATGTACGCCGTTTGCGAATACACCCCACACCGCCGCACAACCCAGAAAGGCCCCCATGGACACCACCTTCAGCCACATCAAAGCCGTGTTCTGCGATATCGACGGCACGCTGCTCACGAGCCAGCACACGGTGTCCCCGCGCACCGTGGCGGCGATTCGCGCCCTGCGCGAGCGCGGCGTGCTCTTTGGCCTGTGCACCGGGCGCGACGCCCACGCGACCGAGGCCATGTATAAGCTCTGGGGCATCGAAGGCCTGGTGGACGTGCTCGTGGGCTGCGGTGGTGCCGAGGTCATCGACCGCGCGCACGGCATCAACGAGCTGAGCTATCCGCTGCCGGGTGAGACCATCGCGCGCATCTGCAAGCACATGGCGGACCTTCCGGTAACGCCCGTCTGCCCCCGAGACGGCGTGTTCTACGTGCCCGAGAGCAACGCGTGCGTCGAGCACCTGTCGCGCGTCGACGGCGTGCCCTACCAGGTGGTCGATTTTGCTGAGTTTTTGCGCGAGCCGCAGCCCAAGGTGATGTTTACCATGGCGCCCGAGGTAATGCCGCGGGTCATCGAGCGGGCGTCGACGTTTGACGACGACACCGTTAAGGCGGCGGCTCTGCAGACCACGCAGCGGCTCTACGAGTTCATGGATCCGCGCGTGTCCAAGACGCGCGGCCTTGTGCGCGTGGCGGAGCTCAATGACATGAAACTCCAGAATATCTGCGTGTTTGGCGATGCCGATAACGACACCTGCATGGTGGCTGACGCCGGCGTGGGCGTGGCCATGGCAAACGGTAGCGACGTCACCCGTGCCGCCGCCGACTTTGTAACCGCGAGCAACGACGAAGACGGCATCGCGATCTTTATCGAGGAACATCTGCTGTAGCGCTAGGGCAGAATCACCACAAAGGGGACAGGTGCCTTTGTGGCGGCCTCAGGCGATTTGGGCGAATTGATGCCTAAAATCTGCGCACAAAATCAAATATGATTGTCTGAACATCACGCTTCTAACCACCGATGAGTTAAAGATATTCCCATCAACTTGGTAGTCTATTCCTCCCGGTTAATGACCTACTGTTCACGGTCGATTTTCGACCGTTCACAGGATGTTTGCTCTTGAGCAAAATGTTGTGCAAATAAATCTAATGCCATTAAAAAATAATAGGCAACTAAATTACCAGCAGAAACAAAAAACAGATAGCGAATAAACGAAGGCAAATCTGAGTAAATGTCAAGAGAATTGAGAACTGGCTACAAAAATGTCGGTTTTGTTGCTCGGATGTTTAAACAATAGTTACAATAGTATTACTAAGCGTGCGCAATTACAGGTTGCGCAGATACGTTTGATAGTGAAAGAGCAAGATTGCGGTCTCTTGGGGAGAGACATCGATGAAAGCGAATTCAGAAAAAACTAGGCTCTGTTAGACCAAATTTGACACGATCGGCTGTTCGTCGAACCGGAAAATAATCGGGCTATCCCCGCCCATCGC
>ENA-OQHZ01000161-OQHZ01000161.1-human-gut-metagenome-genome-assembly--contig:-NODE-161-length-56584-cov-16.565098_pt1 | contig 56584 bp, 48 predicted proteins | sample MGYA00242642_ERZ504734 | MGnify/ENA primary metagenome ERZ504734 (study PRJEB26092, sample SAMD00036210) | human gut metagenome | host: Homo sapiens | study: EMG produced TPA metagenomics assembly of...
TTGGCACTTTCATTATACAACACATGGAATCGAGGTGTCTTTCTTTTATGCAAAATCACGAACTTGCTCATTTATAGAAAAATAATTGATATGCATTAGAAAAAGGAGTCATTTGGACTCCTTTTTTCAGTCCTTAACTTCCAAAAATGAGTAGCCCTAACGAAAATAAAATTAAAAAAAGCCCGTATTTCTGCGGAAATTATTGCAAAAATACGGGTTTTGCTGTATAATAAATTTAGGGCTATATGAGCCTAAATAAAGGAGGCGAATATGTACCTGAAATCAAGAGTAAAAATACCAGATGTACATGGAAAATTGATCCGATTAAGAAGAGGGGATATCACATATATTAAGTATGAGTATGATCGCTATTATAATCCGGAGAAAAAATATACCTATCCACAGAGAGCAACTATAGGCAAGGTGTGTGCGGATGATGACACTATGATGATTCCTAACGAAGCCTTTCTGAAATACTTTCCAGATGCAGTTTTATCAGGTATGGAAGACCGAACAGAGCGCAGCAGCTGTCTGCGGGTTGGTACATATGTTGCAATACATAAGATAGTATCGGATTATTCGTTAGATAAGATGCTTGGACAGTTCTTCTCTGAGCGGGATATGGCATTACTGCTCGACCTTGCCTCTTACTCTATTGTAGAAGAAAGCAATGTAGCACAGCATTATCCGGATTACGCATACAATCATCCACTGTATAGTTCTGGTATGAAGATCTATAGTGATGCGTCAGTAAGTGATTTCTTTAAGAGCATCACTAAGGATAAGAGCACAGGCTTTCTGAATGAATGGAATGCAAAGAGGAATCGAAGGGAGCGTATTTATATTTCCTATGATTCTACGAATAAGAACTGCCAGGCCGGAGAGATTGAACTGGCTGAATTCGGTCATGCCAAGGCAGATATCGGTTCAGCTATCATCAACTATTCGGTTGGATATGATCTTAAGAATAAAGAACCACTCTTTTACGAAGCTTATCCTGGAAGTATTAACGACGTATCACAGCTTAGGGCCATGCTTGGCAGGATCACTGGGTATGGCTATAAAAAAATCGGTTTCATTTTGGACAGGGGATATTTCAGCCGTGGAAATATACGCTATTTAGACGAATGTGGTTATAGTTTTGTGATCATGGCTAAAGGCATGTCTTCTTTCATAAGTGATTTGATCTTAGAGAACAAAGGAACGTTCGAAAATAAGCGTTCCTGTGATATGAACGCTTATGGTGTGTATGGAAAAACAGTACAAAAGACTTTATTTGAAGGTGATGAAAAAAAGAGATACATTCATATTTATCACAGTATTTCAAAAGATGCTGATGAACGGGAGAGTTTTGAAAATGCACTGAGAGAGCGGACAGCTTTGCTGATGTCGCATCAGAATGAAACAGTAGAGTTCGGTTCAGCTTACGAAAAATACTTTTATCTTCACTACGATAAAGATGGCGTGTTTTTATATCCGGAAGAAAAAACAACTGTGACAGAACGAGAAATATCATTATGCGGATACTTTGTTATTATCACATCCGAAAGGATGACAGCAAAGGAAGCACTGCATCTTTATAAGAGCCGTGATGTATCTGAGAAACTTTTTGCCTCTGATAAATCATTCCTTGGAAACAAGAGCATGCGTTTGCATACAAACGAAGGCGTTGAAGGACGGATTTTCATACAATTTATCGCACTGATAATCCGAAACAAAATTTATACTGCATTACAGGAAGAGAACGAAAAGCTTGAGAAGAAACAGAATTATATGACAGTTCCGGCAGCAATCAGGGAACTTGAGAAGATTGAAATGACACGCCAGACGGATAATATATACCGGCTGGATCATGCTGTAACAGCGAACCAGAAAGTAATATTGAAAGCCTTTGGATTGGATGCGAATAGTATAAAATACTTTGCATCGGAGCTGAGTAAGGAACTGAAAAAATCAGAATAAGGAAGGAAAATAAAGATGGCAAGAACAAGAAAAACAAGTAAGGAAGCATTAGAAGAAAAGATTGAAAAAGCAGAGGTTGATGTGATCGCAGCAAAGAAAAAGTATGATCAGGCAACAGCAAATCTGAAAGAACTGTTAGGAAAGTGAGAATCAGTTATATGGAAAAAAATTATATCTGGCAGGGAGAGTATGGAAAAAGATCACACCTGAAAGCATCATTTAAAGAATTACTAAAAGAACAGGATTCATCTTCGTTGGAAATGCTGGCAATTTTTGTGAATAATAATCCATATAATTTTGAATTTTATATCGCGGTAGTTTATGATATCCCCAAAGAAGAACACGTAGAAAAGATGATAGGATTATTTGAAAATGCCGGGTTGGTTCTGAGAAATGATCTTACTTTTTTCATGTTTATGAATTCGATGAAAGATAGAAGATTTAATTCATGTGCTTTTCTGGGAGAACAGGATATTGACTTAAAATTTGAAAATATGTTTGATTTTGTGGAGATTGAAGATTTGAAGAAAAAGGGATATTATATGCAGCCATTTGGAAAAGAAAAACAGGTCTTTATCAGCCATTCTTCGAAGGATAAAAAGGATGTGGAAATGATAATTCCCTATTTAAATGGACAAGATCTACCAGTTTGGTTTGACAAATATAGTATTCCTGTCGGTGCATCAATTACGGAGCAGGTACAAAGGGGAATTGAAGAGTCTGATATGGTGATTTTCTGGGTGACAGACAATTTCTTGAATTCAAATTGGTGTCAGATGGAGATGAAAGCATATATTAGCAGAATGATACAGGAAAATATTCGAATATGTATTGTAATGGACGATGATATAGAAATTAAGAAACTTCCCTTATTTTTACGAGATATAAAACATATTCGAAGAGATCACCGATCGGTCATAGAAGTAGCGGAAGAGATTGTAGGAATTATCAAACATATGTAAAGATATATACATAAATAATGCTGGCATTCATCAACGATTTGTTTGCTGTTTTTCTCGATAATGTCGTGAATCAATGTTGCGAAGCTGTTTCCCTCCGTGCGGTAACGAACAAGATACTGTTTTGTAACGGGAAACATTTTTATGTAATGTAGTCCGTGACGATTTTTTGGTCTTGTCTGCGGACGAGGAGGCAGAGCAAAGTACTGATCTTTGGGTGCAGATGCGGGAATGTTTGAACGAATGGGAACAGCAAAGTCATAGCAGGCATCCTTGTATTTTAAACGGACAACTAGAACATAAGGTCTGGTTGATTTCTGTAGTACCTCTGAATCGCCGGTGTATTTGAGCAACAGCGCATTATTTATTGTAACGAGTTTCATGACTGGTTTTCCTTCCTAAAAAAGAAGAGCCTGCCTTTCGGCAAGCCCTTCCTACACGTAAGCGATATTCTACGCTTTGCAGCACCCCGTCGCTTGCGGAAGCTAAACATACACGTTCATCATATTCTAACCGTGATGACCGACAAGCCATTGACTCATTTATAGTATACTCAATAATCGCCGAAAATGCAACGGGTTCAAAAGATAATTTTTAGGATAATAAGCGGGAAGGTTACTGTTCAGAGGTATGCATAAGTCATTGTAAAAAATGACGAAATTTATTTTTTTATTTTGTGGATAATCATTCGCGGCAGGAAAAACTGTGTTTATAGTTTTTCCTGCTGTTCTTTTTGTCAAAAGTTATACACTAGATTCTAGTTTTGGGAACCCATTCTTGAAGCTTCAAGGTCTGCATGAATACTTTTTTTATTATAAAACAGCTATTTATCCACAGTCAGATTGACGAAAAGACACTTTCTGGTGATTCGCTTTTTTCTATGTTTCTGTTATACTTTTTCTCAAGAAAGAGAGGTTCACTTATGGATATTGATTTTAAAGAAGAACTTAGAAAACGTGATGAACTTCTTGCCGGTTATCTCAAACAGATTGAGATCCAGGAGGAATTTATACAGAAACAGAAAGAATTGATTGAATATCTGGAAGACCATATTTCAAAGATCACAGACATTATCAGCGGCGTTTGATTATAACTGTTCTGGAGGAAAACATATGCCTGATGCGTATGATCACATCTCACTTATATGTCGGCTGAAAGCCACACAGACAAAAAATAAAGAACTGGAATCCGGTGAACGGTATGTTAAGTTGAACGAACTCCACCAAAAGGAGTGCAGAGCCTATGAACATAAGATCCAGGCACTGCAGACGGAGGTAGCGGATGCCCATAAAGAAACGATCCGTGTCCGCAACTACTGGTTTCAGGTACTGCGTAATACTCTTAGTCAGACACCATGAAATGCCCGGGGATTTATATGAAGGATATTGATAAAAGTGCTTTGTAAGAATCAGGTAGTTTTGGTATAATTCATTGTAAATGAAAATATAACCGAATCAGGTAAGTCCTCTGCGGAGGTTGCAAAAAGCGATAAGCAGTGGGTGGGAACTTGCTTGTATCAGGAGGATTGTAAGCTCCTTCTGATAAACTGCGAATATCCGATTGACAGGCAGTTAAAATCAGAATTCATGAGATGGGGAGAGATAGATAGTGGACATTTATCAGATTATTATTACACATAATCGAAGCTGGACGATCAGGGAAATTATTGCTTTTGCAGTGGTTTTCCTGATGGCCGTTTTTCTGGCAGCAGTATTATTAAGGCTGCATAAAATAGTGATCATTCAGGCAGTCTGTGGACTGTTGCTTCTGACGTTTCTTGCAATTGTATTTGGTTCTACTGTTTTTACGAGGACTCCGGGGATCAGGCAGTATCAGCCGGAGGTATTCTGGTCATGGAAGGAAATCCTGGGGATTGGTACATGTGGCAGACTGGGAAGTACTACGGGAGATGGTTTACTGCAGGAGAATCTGTTGAATATTCTGCTACTTTTTCCGGCAGGGATTTTATTGCCGGGGTTGACAGGCAGAAAACTGAAATGGTGGATGGGATTGCTTGTGGGAATTGCGGTATCATCTGCTATCGAGATTAGTCAGCTGCTGCTTTGCAGAGGGTTGTTTGAGTTTGACGATATTATTCATAATAGTTTGGGATGTATGCTGGGGTGTTTGTTGGGAAATAGGATGTTAAGGTTGGTACATGGAAAGTAAAGGGCAGGACCAGATGAAAAACTGACAAGTCATCTTGAATTGCGATTTCAGGAAGGTCACGTTCAAAACTTAACAGTTTTTGTGAAGCATTTTGAAAACCGTCCCTGCTATCAGCAGGGGCGGCTTTCATTTGTGCGCCTATTTATTGTTTTCGCTGACATGAAGATAGTTCATAAGCGCAACCTGAAAAATTTTGGAACAATTGACTCCGTTCACAGCAATGTCTTTTTGACGTAAAATTGTTTATAACAGTAAAAATGTTTAACAAAATCTGTTAAAATGCTATAATGCAGATATGAAAAAGATAATCTTGAGAAAATCCATAATGTATGATAAAAGGATTACTATAAACTGGTACTGTGAAAATACGACAGAAGAGGAGTAAAAAGATGTTATATATAGGAAATCACACAAGCTCATCCCGGGGATATCTTGCAATGGGGAAGCAGATGCTGGCAAATGGTGGTAACACATTTGCATTTTTTACCAGAAATCCAAGAGGAGGGAAAGCCAAAGACATTGATCCGCAGGATGTGCAGGCATTTGGGCAGCTGGCAGAGGAGAATCATTTTGGAAAGCTGGTGGCTCATGCGCCTTACACTATGAACTGCTGCGCTGCCAAAGAAAACCTCAGGGATTTTGCCAGAGAAATCATGGCAGATGATCTGAGACGTCTGGAAATGACACCGGGAAATTATTACAATTTTCATCCGGGCAGTCACGTAGGACAGGGTGCAGAAGTAGGAATCAGTAAAATTGCAGAAATTCTCAATGAAGTGCTGACAAAAGATCAGAGTACGATTGTACTTCTGGAAACTATGTCAGGAAAGGGCACAGAAGTAGGAAGAAATTTCGAAGAACTTCGTCAGATCATTGACAGGGTGGAGTTAAAAGATAAATTAGGTGTTTGTCTGGATACCTGTCATGTCTGGGATGGTGGATATGATATTGTAAACGATCTTGACAGCGTATTTGAAGAATTTGACCGGATAATAGGTCTGGACAGACTAAAAGCCATCCATTTAAATGACAGCATGAATCCCCTTGGCAGCCATAAGGACCGCCATGCCAGAATCGGAGAAGGTGAAATAGGACTGGAGGCACTTGTCCGCGTTATCAATCATCCTGCCACAGAGGGAATTCCGTTTATTCTGGAGACACCAAATGACGATGAGGGATGGACTCATGAGATTGCGTTGCTCAGAAATGAGTATAAACAGAAATGAGTATAAATATATCTGTTCGAATCAGGAAGATAAATTGGGGCGTGCTGACAAGTTGTAAGTGCAAATCGAAAGAGTAGGAGTGAGATCAAAAGGAAGAAATGCAGCAAAGATCAGAGATGCAGCAAAGACAAGGATATCAGGCAGTAGAGAAGCTGAGAGAAACACTGGACGAGAAGTATCTGTGGGAGGTTATTTTACTCTATGCAGGTGAGAGTTTCAAAACCTATACAGGGCTTCCGTTCACTTATGAAGTAAGAAAGGGTCGGAATGGAGACTACACAAGGGAATTGTGGATCGACCGTAGGGAGAACAGTAAGAGTCTGGCGTTAAGTTCAGTGCTGCTGGCATTGAGAAACATAAAGAAGGTGGGAGCTGTGGTTGACAGACCCAAAGCTCTGGGCGACATCCGCGGAGTGAGTTATATATATGGAATGTTCTACCGCTTTGGGCTGATCGATGTGCCGGATACAGCCAGGCAGAAGATGAAGTTCACAGGATATATTTTTTAGGAGGAAAGAGACTAAAGAGATTAATTTTCAGCCTCATTGTGTGGATTCTACAAAACCGGAAAATCTGATCAGCTATACTAATATTGAGGTGGATGGAAACGTACTTGAAAATATTGGAGATTATAAGGCTGATGGTGATATTTCCTTTAATATAGGACAGGATTATACAGATGTGGATGGGATCGTCACATTCCGCGGAAACAGTTTTCGCGATGCTCCTTCCCATGGTTATGCAGATATGACTGATTTCAGGCTGGACAAACTGTGGTCTGCAGATACAGGTTCTCTTTCTTCGGGCAGTGCAGTCTGGACAGGAAGTGGCTGGACAGGACAGCCGCTTATGATGAAATGGCCCAAAGAAGTTAAAGCACATATGAATATGACAGAGAAAGCAAAGGCAGATGATGAACTGGTTGAGGTGATTTATGCCTGTATGGATGGATATGTGTATTTTCTGGATCTGAGAACGGGAGAAAAGACACGTGACCCATTATATCTGGGATATACTTTTAAGGGTGCGGGTGCCCTTGATCCGAGAGGATATCCGATTATGTATGTTGGCGCCGGATATAACAGCAACGAAGGAACTGCAAAGGTATTTGTAGTAAACTTGCTGGATTGTAGTGTTATGTATACTTTTGGAGACAATGATGAGTTTTCACTCAGAGGAAGTCTGAGCTTTTTTGACGGATCAGCACTTGTGGATGCAGAGACAGATACCCTGATCTATCCGGGAGAGAACGGAATCCTGTATCTGATCAGGCTGAATACAAAATATGATCTGAACAGTGGGACTTTATCCATTGATCCGGGCAGAACTGTAAAATGGCGCTACTATGGAACAAGAAGCAGTACAGAGTCTTTCTGGCTTGGAATGGAAGACAGTGCGGTAATCTATAAAGGCTATATATTTATGACCGATAATGGGGGAAATCTTATGTGTCTGGATCTGAACACTCTTCAGCTGGTATGGGTTCAGGATACATTGGATGATTCTAATTCAACGCCTGTTCTGGAAATCGAAAAAGGACATTTGTATCTGTATGTAAGTACTTCTTTTCGCCTTGGATGGAGAAGCTATGATACAGCTACTGTTCCTGTCTGGAAGATTGATGCAGAAACCGGCGAGATTGTGTGGCATACAGATTATGAATGTACTACTGATGACGGTGTCTCCGGTGGAGTCCAGTCTACGATTGCCTGTGGAAAGAACAGCCTTGCCGATTATATATATGTGACAGTGGCAAAGACCTCTGACAATGCATCGGGAGTTCTTGCCTGTCTGAGAAAATCTGACGGATCTAAAGCATGGGAGGATTCTTCCTCATATGCCTGGTCTTCTCCGGTGTGCGTTTATAACAAAGACGGATCAGGAAAGGTTCTTTATTGCAACAGTACAGGCGATATCCGCCTTCTTGATGGTAAAACAGGTAAACAGGAAGATGTATTATCTGTCAGCGAGGGCGTGATAGAGGCTTCCCCGGCTGTCTACGATAACTATGCGGTTGTAGGCACCAGAGACTGTAAAATATGGGGAATCAGGCTACAGTAAATAGCAATATTTATTTGCTTTCTCCCATTCTTTATTAACTTGCCATTTATCGCACTAAATGGTAAAATTTAAATATCTTACAGTTTTACGGCACAATATTTTGAAAAAACTGAAAACAAAGGAGAAGAAGCGATGGAAGAGAGAAATAACAGACTGCTGAATGCCAAGCTGAATAAGTACATCATTCCGGGGATTATGATGTCTCTGGCGCTTCAGCTGGGAAATATCGTAGATACGATATTTGTAAGTAACCTGATCGGGGTGGAGGCAATGTCTGCAGTTACCCTGAGCCTGCCTGTGGAGACAATCGTTCAGCTGACAGGATACTGCCTTGGTATCGGCGGTTCCATAGCAGTGGGAAACATGCTTGGCAAACGAGACAAAGAAGGGGCATCGAAATTGTTTTCTGCCACATTTATAGTAACACTTGTGGTGGGAATCATTTTTTCAATCTGCGCCCTTCCTGCAGCAGAACCTGTTGCCAGACTTCTGGTATCAGGTGACGGTGTCCTGACCGGTTATACCAGAGATTACATACGTGTAAGTATGCTGGGGGCACCGGTGATCGGAATTGGACTGATGATGGTCAATTACCTTGGTGTGGAGAATCATCCGGAGCTGGCATCAGCCTACCTTATCGCAGCCAATGTGATCAATCTTGTGCTGGACTATATATTCCTCAGATATACTCCGCTGGGAATTACAGGTGCATCCTTATCAACTGTTCTTGGTTTCCTGTTTGCAATGGGAATTTTTGTGCTTTATATCCGCTCTGATAAGCGAAACCTCCACCTGATCCTGCTAAAGCCGGGTGAACTTGGAATCACAAAGGAAGCGATCATCACAGGCGTGCCAATGCTGATCTTTATGGCAGCTAATTTTGTAAAGGCGCTTGGACTGAATACCATTATCATGAACCAGCTGGGCGAGGAAGGTATGGCAGTATTTACTGTCTGTGACAATGTGCTGCTGATCGTCGAGATGCTTACAGGCGGAATCATCGGTGTGATTCCCAATGTGGCAGGAATCCTTTTTGGAGAGAAGGACTACGTGGGAATCCGGGTTCTCTGTAAAAAGATGCTGAAATACAGTTACATCCTGCTGGCTGTGATCTTTGTCCTTATTATGCTGTTTACCGAGGAAATTACTGTTATGTTCGGAAGCGGCGGTGGCGAGCTGGGCAGCCATATGGTCCAGGCGTTGCGAATCTTTGCCTTGTGTGTGGCACCTTATCTGTGGAATAAGTTTATTATCAGCTATTACGAGTCCATTGAGGAGACAGCCATTGCAAGCTTTGCCACATTTCTGGAGAATGCGGTGGTAGTTCTGCCTGCAACCCTGGTGGGAATCCTTGTATGGAAACAGATTGACGGAATCGGTATCGACGGAATTGCAGCAGGATTTGTTGCCACTGAGATCATAACTGCAGTTGCAGCCTGCATTTTCAGAAAAATCAGGCATAAGAATACAAGCTTTTATATTGTTCCTGACAAAAATCCGGGGATTAATCTGGATTTTTCCATTAAGAGTACCATGGAGGAAGCACAAACGGTTCATAAGAGGATCATAGAGTTCTGCCAGGAACAGGGAGTTTCTAAAAGCAAGGCAAATCTTGCCGCAGTGTGTGCGGAGGAAATGACTGTAAATATTATACGATTCGGGGGAAAAACCTCCAACTGGATCGACATTAACCTCTGTCTGGAGGATGATCTCTGCAGACTGAGGATCAGAGATAACGGTGTAAATTTCAACCCTCTGGAATATCAGTATGACAGTGAAGACTTTGATATACATGGGATTGAACTTGTCAAGAAGGTATCAAAATCCATGGATTATATTCGTGCGATTGATATGAATAATACCATAATATCTTTTTAGGAGGTACATGAAAATGAAAAATATTAATGAAAGGAACAATTTTGTTTTTGAGTTTCGGCCGGTAACAGAATTGTTCGAGGAACAGGTGAAGCTTCATCCTGAGAAATGTGCAGTTGTCTCCGGCAAAGAGAGCTTTACCTATGTACAGCTCAATGAACGGGCCAACAGGATTGCCAATGCACTTGTGGAAAAAGGTGTCAGACGGGAGACCATCGTAGGTGTGGTTCTTGAGAGATGCTGTGATTTCTATGCAGTACGACAGGGTATCCTGAAGGCAGGAGGCGCATTTGCAGTTGCCACACCGGATTATCCTGATGACAGGATCCGGTATATTTTTGAGGATTCAGGAGCTCCTTTTATTATCACAACAAAGAAGATCGCAGAGGAGCGAAGGGAACTGTTTGCCAAGCTTCCCTGTACAGTACTTCTGATCGAGGAACTTCTGGAGAATGAGAATACAGAGAATCCTCAGGTAAAGATCGGGGAGCATGATCTTTGTTATTGTATCTATACTTCTGGTTCCACAGGCAAGCCCAAGGGTGTGCTGATCGAACATATCAACCTTGCCAATTTTGTAAATCCGGATCCGAAAAATGCGGAAACTTATGGTTATGTAAGCAGAGGAAGTGTATCTCTTTCCATGGCAGCCATGACCTTTGATGTGTCTGTTCTGGAGGAATTTCTGCCACTTACCAACGGGATGACTGCGGTGATCGCCTCTGATGAGGAGATTCTGAATCCTCTTATGCTGGGTGAGCTGATTGTCAGAAATAAAGTAGATATTATGACCACAACTCCTACTTACCTGTCCAATATGATCGATCTGCCCCAGCTTGAAAAAGCAGTTTCTCAGATTAAGGTGTTTGATGTAGGTGCAGAGGCTTTTCCTCCGGCTCTGTATGACAAGATTCGCAGAGTAAACCCGGATGCCTACATTATGAACGGTTATGGACCTACGGAAACTACTATCAGCTGTACTATGAAGGTAATCACTGACAGTAAAAATATTACCATCGGTGTCCCTAACGGTAATGTTAAGGTCTATATCGTGGACAAGGAGAACCACGTTGTTCCTGACGGCGAAACAGGAGAGCTTGTGATCGCAGGTCTTGGAGTAGGCAGAGGCTATATGAATCTGCCGGAAAAGACAGCTGCTGTCTTTATTGACCTGAACGGAGAGAGAGCCTACAAGACCGGTGACCTTGCAAGGATCAGTCCTGAAGGTGAGATTGAGTTTTTCGGAAGAATGGATAACCAGATCAAGCTTCGCGGACTGAGAATTGAGCTTGGGGAGATTGAAGAGGTGATCAATTCTTATGAGGGAATTATTACCAGCATTACCGTACCTGTGGATAATAAATATCTCTGCTGTTATTTTATTGCAGACCGTGAGATCAGTCCTGAGGAGCTTTCCGATTATGCTGCAGAATCCCTGGCACATTATATGGTTCCTGAGGTATTTATCCAGCTGGAAAAAATGCCCATAACCCAGAATGGTAAGATTGACAAAAAAGCACTTCCAAAGCCTGTTGCCCAGCCAAAGAACCTGAAAGAGCCTGAGACCGTAATGCAAAAGAAGATTTTCCAGATCGTTGCAAAGGTTGTAGAGAATGACTTCTTTGGTATTGACACAAGCTTTTATAAGGCAGGCCTGTCTTCCATAAGTGCCATGAAGCTGTGTATTCTCATCTCCGATGAATTCGGAGTTACAGTGAAAACCAGTGACCTCCACGAAAACAATACAGTGGAGAAGCTGGAAAAATATATTATGCTGGCACCTAAGATCAGAACCTATGAAAAAAGAGAGGTTTATCCTCTTACAGGTTCCCAGAAGGGAATTTTTGCAGAGTGTATGAAAAATCCTGAAAGCACTGTATATAATATTCCTTTCCTCTTTGATCTGGAGCCTGCCATTGATGTGCAGAAGCTTTCAGATGCCATCACCAGTACAGTAAGTGCACATTCTTACCTGCTCACAAGGGTGTATCTGAATGACAGAGGTGAGATGGTACAGAAGCCTTACAATGAAACCTTTGTACCTGAGGTGATCCGGACTACAAATGAGCAGTTTGAGGAACTGAAGGCTCAGCTTGTGCGCCCCTTTAAGCTTGAAAAGGGATGTCTGCTCAGGGCAGCGATCTATATTACTGAAGACAGGAAATATCTCTTTACAGACTTCCATCATATCCTTGCAGACGGTAACTCCTATGATATTATTTTTGAAGATATCAACCGTGCCTATATGGGTGAGAAGCTGAAAAAGGAATCCTATACTGGCTTTGATGCTGCACTGGATGAAGAGCAGCAAATGAAAGAGGGTAAATATAAGAAAGCTGAGAAATACTATGACAGTATTTTTGAGGGAGTCGAAACAGAATCCCTTCCACTTCCTGACAGAAATGATGAGATCCCTGAGAGAGGTTATCTATCAAAAGAGATGGACACAAGGGAATCTGTGGTCCTTTCCGCCTGTGAAAAGCTGGGTGTTACCCCTAATATTTTATTTACAGGTCTGTTCGGCGTTCTCATGACCAGATACTCCAATTCTGAGGACAGTCTTTTTGCCACCATCTATAACGGCAGAAATGACTCCAGACTTGAGAATACTGTTTGTATGCTTGTAAAGACCCTGCCTGTTTATTGCGCCTGTGATCCAAAGGCTACCATACAGACCTATATGGCAGAGCTTTCCGAACAGCTTCTGTCCTCCATGGCCAATGATATTTTCCCATTCTCTGACATCTGTGCAAAATACGGTTTCAGTTCTGACCTTGTTTTTGCATACCAGGCAGAGCTCAGTGACGATTATCCCATTGGTGATACCATTGCCAGAGGCCATGACCTTTCCCCGGATATGTCCAAAATGCCTTTGCTTATCCAGGTGAGAGAGTATGACCACAAATATGTACTGACTGCAGAATACCGCAGCGATAAGTATAGTGAAGAATTTGTAAAGGGAATCCTGGATGCCTATGAGGCAGCAATGGATTCCATGCTGAAGGCAAAATATATTTCTGAAATTTCCATTTTGTCCGGAAATGCTGCAGATAAAATCGCAGAGTTTAACCATACTGCCCATGAATATGACAGAAGCCAAACTATCTCTGATATGTTTGACGAAATGGTGGAGATCATTCCGGATCATACTGCAGTCGTATTTAAAGACAGAAAATATACCTATAAAGAACTGGATGAGATCAGCGACAGACTTGGAAAATATATTGTATCCCAAGGCATCGGCACTGAGGATGTTGTATCTATCCTGATTCCACGCTGTGAATATATGGCCATCGCACCTATGGGCGTGATCAAGGCCGGAGCAGCTTATCAGCCTCTGGACCCCACTTACCCCAGGGATCGTCTCATGTACATGCTGGAGGATTCTGCTGCCAAGCTTCTCATCGCAGACAGAGAGCTTTTACATCTGGTAGACGGCTATCAGGGACCTGTGTTATTTACAGATGAGATCCCAGGACTTGCTGATATAAAGGCTGAGCTTAAAAAACCTCAGTTACATGACCTGTTTATTCTTCTGTACACCTCAGGTTCCACAGGTGTGCCAAAGGGCTGTATGCTTGAATATGGAAATATTACTGCATTCTGCCGCTGGTACAGAAGATATTATGGTATAGATTCTGATTCCAGGATAGCAGCCTATGCATCCTTTGGCTTTGATGCTTCTATGATGGATATTTACGGAGCGATTACAAATGGTGCACAGCTTCATATTATTCCGGAAGAGATCCGTCTGGATTTCATGGGACTTCAGAGTTATTTTGATGAGAACGGTATTACCCATTCCTTTATGACAACACAGGTAGGAAGACAGTTTGCACTTGAGATGAAATGCAAGAGTCTGAAATACCTTTCCATAGGAGGAGAAAAGCTTGTTCCTTGTGAACCGCCAAAGGGTTATACCTTTATAAATGCTTATGGCCCTACAGAGACTACTATTTTCATTACTTTATTTGAGGTGGATAAGTATTATCCCAATGTTCCTATCGGAAAAGCACTGGATAATGCCAAGCTTTATATTGCAGACAAGTTCGGACATATGCTTCCTCCAGGTGCATGCGGAGAGCTGATGATCACCGGATGGCAGGTTTCAAGAGGATACCTTAATAAGCCTGAGAAAACAGCTGAGGTCTACACAAAGAATATTTACGATGATACTCCGGGTTATGAGGTAATGTACCACTCCGGTGATGTGGCAAGATATCTTCCTGACGGAAATATCCAGATCATTGGCAGAAAGGATTCCCAGGTTAAGATCAGAGGCTTCCGAATTGAACTTTCAGAAGTGGAAGAAGTGATCAGAAGATATCCTGGTATCAAGGATGCCACTGTGGTTGCCTTTGATGAGCAGGGTGGCGGAAAATATATTGCTGCATATGTGGTATCTGACAGCGAAGTAGATATTAATGCTTTAAATAACTTTATCAAGGAGACAAAGCCTCCATATATGGTTCCTGCTGTTACCATGCAGATCGACAAGATCCCGCTGAACCAGAACCAGAAGGTAAACAAGAAGGCTCTCCCAATGCCTGAGAGAAAGGCAGCAGAGATTATCAAGCCACAAAACGAAGTGCAGCAGAAATTATTTGACTGCATTGCAGAGGTTCTGGGTTATAAAGAATTTGGAATCACCACAGATATTTATGAGGCAGGACTGACCTCTATCACAGCCATCCGGCTGAATATTCTGATCTCAAAGGCCTTTGACATTGTTGTGAAAACATCGGATGTAAAGAATCATCCTACAATCCAGATGCTGGAGGACTTTGTAAAGACTGCAGGCAAGGAGACAAAGAGGGAAGTACAGGAAAGTTATCCTCTCACCAACACACAGGAGGGAATTTTCATTGAATGTACTGCAAATATGGGTTCAACCATCTACAATATCCCTTATCTGCTGAAACTTGATAAAAAGGTAGATCTGGATAAACTTGCAACAGCCATTGACAGTACAGTGGAAGCCCATCCTTATCTGAAAACAAAGCTTTTCATGGACGATAATGGAAATGTGCTTCAGAAACGGAATGATGATCTTGTATACAAAACACAGATCATAAACGGAATGAATAAAGAGACACTGGTCCGTCCGTACATGCTGTTTAATGAGAAACTTTTCCGGTTTGAGATCTACAGAACCTGTGAAGGTAATTATCTGTTCCTTGACCTTCATCATATTGTTGCTGACGGTACCTCCCTTGCCATTATCATGAATGACATTAACAGGGCCTACAGCGGTGAGAAGCTGGAACCGGAGACCTATACCTCCTATGATCTTGCTCTGGACAACAGGGATGCCCTTGCCGGAGATATTTATAAAAACGCAGAAGGCTATTACAGATCTGTATTTGAGAACGCAGGAGGAAGCATCAGCTTCTATCCGGATAAGAGCGGAGCAGTTTCCACAGCTGAGCTTTACCGCAGGGAATCAGCAGAAATCTCCGTACAGGGTGTAAAGGAATTCTGCAAAAAGCATGGAATTACAGAGAACGTATTCTTTATTTCTGCCTTTGGTATTACATTGGGCAAATATAACTTTAAGAAGGATGCTGTATTTACCACCATTTACCACGGAAGAAATGATTCCAGACTTTCGGAAACAGTGGGCATGCTTGTAAAAACTCTTCCTGTTTACTGTAATTTTGCAGGAAGCACAGAGCAGTGTCTTACTGAGGTTCAGAAACAGCTGATTAATTCCATGAACCATGACATTTATCCGTTCTCACAGATCAGTCATGAGTTTAATATTAAGGCAGATGCCATGGTTGTGTACCAGGGGGATAATTTTGAATTTGACAATGTGGGCGGAGAATATGCACAGGAAGAGCCTGTCCGCCTGAATATGGCAAAAGCCCCGGTATCCATCAGTATCTCCATTGAGAAGAATAAATTTGTCTTTGACATTGAATACCGAGGCGATATGTACCAGGAAGAAACCATAAAATATCTGGCAGATAATCTGGAGCTTATTGCTGAGGGACTCCTGAATGAATGTGACCCTGCAGATATCAGACTGATGTTTGAGGAAGAGACAGAAATGGAGAATATTCCTGAGCATGCAGGAAAGACCTTTGTGGATCTGTTCCGGGAGGCAGCAGCGAAGTATCCGGACAGACCGGCTGTAAGAGATGAATTTGGTGACTTTACTTACAGAGAACTGGATAAAATGTCTGACTACGTTGCACAGAGGCTTACGGAAAATGGATTTGGTCCGGAGCAGGCAACCGGTATCCTGTGCGGCAGAACAAAGGAATATGCTATCGCTTATGTAGGTGTTATGAAAGCAGGCGGAGCCTATGTTCCTCTGGATCCGGAATACCCACAGAGCAGAATTGAGTACATGTTAACGGATTCAGGAGCAGAGAATCTTCTTGTGATCGATCAGTACAGAGATCTGGTAGATTTCTATAAGGGAAATGTGATCAGTCTGGATTCTGTGGAAGCAGAAGCAAAGGATTTTGAACTTACTGCCAAGCTTACCGCTCCCAAACCTGAGAATCTTGCGTATATGATCTATACCTCAGGATCCACAGGAAAGCCGAAAGGTGTTATGCTGGAACACAGAAACCTGATCAACCTGATCGAATATATCACACAGGACAGAGGCCTTACACCGGATGACATTACTGCAGAGTTTGCAAGCTTCTGCTTTGATGCGTCAGTGATCGATCTCTTTGCTCCTCTTACTGCAGGTGCGATCTTATACATTTTACCTGAGGGTATCCGAAAGGATGCAATTGCCATAAGCAAATATATAAAAGAAGCAAAGATTACCACAGTAACCTTCCCTACACAGATGGGTGAGCTGGTTGCAGAACTTCTGGAGGATGCACCGGCACTTAGATTTGTTACACTGGGCGGAGAGAAATTCAAGCATTACAGAAAACGTACTTATCAGATGATCAATGGCTACGGTCCTACAGAAAACACCGTATCTTCCACGGAGTTCAGGGTGGATAAGCAGTATGATAATATTCCGATCGGAAAATCCCAGAGAAATGTCCGCAGCTACATTGTGGATGAGGCTCTGAACAGACTTCCGGTGGGAGCTTCCGGCGAGCTTTGCCATGCAGGACGTCAGATCGCAAGAGGATATCATAATCTTCCGGAAAAAACTGCCTCTGTATTTGTGGAGAATTCATTCTCCGTATGCGAGGAGGACAGAAGACTTTACAGAACCGGTGATATGGTCCGCATGAAGGGTGACGGAAATATTGAGTACATAGGCAGAATTGACTCCCAGGTGAAGATAAGGGGATACCGTGTTGAACTTGGTGAGATCGAGGGAGCCCTTCTTAAACATGAATTGGTACAGAATGCAGCTGTTACAGTGATCGAAAAGAGCGGAAACAAATATATCACTGCTTATTATACAGGGGAAAGCATTCCGGATGAAGAATTAAAAACCTTCCTGGAACCGCTGCTTCCGGATTACATGATGCCATCCTTCTTTGTTCACCTTGAAGCAATGCCGGTAACACCAGGAGGTAAGATTGACAAAAAGGCATTGCCAATGCCGGAGATAACCACAAATACTGCCAGCTATGTAGAGCCGGTTACAGCAGCTCAGAGAGCACTCTGTGAGATTTTTGAGAAAGCACTGGGAATTGAAAGAGTAGGGATTGAGGACAACTTCTTTGAGCTGGGCGGATCTTCCCTTACTGCATCCAAGGTTGCTGTTATGTGTCTGTCAAAGAATATTTCACTGGTATATGCGGATATTTTCAAATATCCTACTGTACGGGAACTTGCAGCTCTGGTTGATGATGACGGAGTTACAGAGGCTGCACAGAGCAAGAATGAATTTTCGGATTATAACTATAACAGGATCCAGAATGTGATCAGCGCAAATACAGAAGAAAATGCAGACCGGATCACAAAGGAAAAGCTGGGAGATATTATGGTCACAGGTGCCACAGGTTTCCTGGGGATCCATGTCCTTAAAGCATTCCTTGACAATTATGACGGTAAGGTTTACTGCCTTGTACGTAAGGGCAAATATGAATCGCCTGAAAAGCGAATGATGAACATGTTGATGTACTATTTTGACGATCCATACAAAGAGCTGTTTGAAAGCCGTATTATCTGTGTGGATGGGGATATTACCTCAAAGGAACAGGTAACAGGATTTTCAGAATACAAATTTAGCACCATCATTAACTGCGCTGCCTGCGTAAAGCATTTTGCGGCTGATGATGTACTGGAGAGAATTAATGTGCAGGGTGTGGAAAATCTGATCGATTTCTGTAAGAATAACGGCCGCAGACTGATCCAGATTTCTACGGTTTCCGTTGCGGGAGAGGGTTCTGACGGTGTTCCGCCAATGTCCAGAGTTTTCTGTGAGAATGATCTGTACATCGGACAGAATATTACCAACGAATATATCCGCACCAAATTCCTGGCAGAGAGGGCGGTTCTGGAAGCAGTTTCCGAGGGACTGGACGGCAAGGTGATCCGGGTAGGTAATCTGATGAGCCGAAACTCTGATGGCGAGTTCCAGATTAATTTCATTACCAATGGATTCCTTCGCAGCCTGAGAGGTTATGCGGCTGTAGGTAAATTCCCTATGGGCGGTATGCATGAGGTGGCAGAATTCTCACCGATTGATTCTACTGCGCTGGCAGTTCTGAGACTGGCTCAGACCGACCGGAGATTTACTGTATTCCATGCATGCAACAGCCATCATATTTATATGGCAGACCTGATCTACGCAATGCGCAGCTATGGATTCAGGATTGATATTGTAAGAGATGAGGAGTTTGAGGCAGCAGTGAAGGAATTTGCAAAGACCGGTCAGGATTCTGATGCGGTTTCCGGACTGATCGCCTATACCTCACATAATGAAAATGAAATCTATACCATTGATTACAGCAATCGTTTTACAGCACAGGTTCTGTACAGGCTGGATTATAAATGGCCGGTTACAGATGACAGATATCTGGAAAATGCAATTGCAGCACTTGACAGACTTACATTTTTTGATTGATTCAGGAGGGAAAATCACAATGGAAATTATCACAAAAACAGAAGGTAACAAAGCAACTATGGAAATCAGCGGATGGCTTGATACACAGACAGCTCCCCAGTTAGGGGAGGCTCTGTCCGGACTTGAAGACAGCATCACAAGTCTGGTATTTGATTTTACAAATCTGGAGTATATTTCATCTGCAGGCTTACGTCAGGTGATTGTAGCCTACAAAAAAATGGCTCAAAAGGATGGATTTAAGATCATCAATGTTTCTGATGAGGTTTACGATGTATTCAGCCTTACAGGGTTTGACAGCAAGATCGATATTCAGAAGAAGTAACTGTTGATCAGATGCAGAAATTATACAGGATCAATATTAATCATTTTGAGGATCCGCTTAAGAATGAAAGGCTTCTGGATCTGGTTGGGATCAGAAGAAGAGAAAAGGTCATCAGGTATCGTATGCCTGATGACCGCAAAAGAAGTCTGGGTGCAGGGATCATCATCAGAAAAATCCTCGATGAAAACGGGCTTACGGAAAGCTGCCTGAGATATGCTGACAATGAAAAGCCGGTTGTGGATGGCCTTTTTTTTAATGTATCTCATGCGGGGGACTATGTTGTGGGTGTGCTGTCAGACTGCGAAGTCGGGTGCGATATTGAGAAAAATGCCAATGCGCCTCTTGAGGTGGCAGAACATTATTTCTACCATTCAGAGCTTGCTTACATCAAGGCTGCGAAGAACAAAGATAAGGCGTTTTTTACGCTCTGGACATTAAAAGAAAGTTATATGAAAATGACAGGCAGAGGCATGAGCCTTCCTTTGGATTCTTTTGAAGTGGTTCCCACAGCAGAGGGGTTTGTCCTCGGAAAATCCTCAGAAAGGCCATGCTTTTTTGAGACAATGGAATTTGACGGTTATATTTTCTCGGTTAGCAGTGAGAGGGCTTTTTCTCTTCACAATCCATTGGAAATTGTTTTCGACGATATTTATGTATGATCACAGATGATTTTTCAGACACGCTCTAGAGTTTCAATCAGACAGGAAAGCGTATATGTCAGATATTGCTTCTGCTGTACGGGAGAACTGAGGAAGGCATCGGAGCAGGTAAACCAGGTGTAACAGGTATTTCTGGTTGCTGCTTTCCGGTGCTTTCTGTCAATTCCGGACCCGAGAGATTTCGGGATAACCGTATCCTCCTCCGGGAGATAATAGTAATCCTTATAATCTGCATAGTATTGTTTCAGTTTCCCGTCAGTTGTCTTGATAATTAAATTGATTTCTTCGTCTTTTCCTGTCAGATAGAAGTCGGTGTTTCCATTGGAAAATTCCTGTGGCAGTGTGCAGGGGAGCTTCAGCTTCAGGATCAGGTTGTCTCCGTCAAATTCACTGTATGTAACTTCATAATCTCCATCATAGATGCAAAGATATCCCAGCATATCAAAGATTCTTCCAAGTCCCAGCACATCCTCCAGGTTATGTCCAAGGATTTCATCAGCTGTAAAGGCATCTCTCTTTTTCAGAAAATCTTTGTAAAGTTTAATGCATTCCTTACCATTATCATAAATCCTGTCTTTGATCCCCAGAAATTCTTCTATGCAGGGCTGCTTCATGGCAGACAGTTTTAAAAGTGACTTTAACGGTTTTAATGTCAGGTAGAGATCCAGCGACTGTTTTCCTGTAAACGGAGAGGGAATTCCATATTTTTCATATCGTGCTTCCAGATATGGCTGGTCGAAGTGGTCTCCGTTGTAGGAAATCAGCAAATCACATTGCTGAAGAAATTGTGAAAAAATTCTCAGAATTGTCTCTTCTTCACTTGCATTTTCCGCCATCCATTGATAAAAATTCCAAGTTTCATCTTCAATTCCAACAGCTCCGATCAGGTATAAATACGTGGAATTTCTTGATAATCCGGTGGTTTCAATGTCGTAAAAAACAGGTGTGAAATTGTATTTTTGGAAGAATTTTCCGGTGAAAAATTTAACAGTCTCAAAGTCTGGAAACCCTTGTAAAATGGGCATTTTTTTAACAATCATGTTAATAATTTTTCCTTTCTGAAATTGTATTTAATTATACACAAGAAAATGAAATTTGGGTAGTGCTTTTTTTGAAAAAATGGTTTATATTATAAATAGGTTGATAAAAATGTACAAAAAAGTATATGGATTTTATCAAAAATAGAGCACTTTGGTGGTGCTTAATATAAAAGGAGGGAACGAAATGGGAATTTTAACCTTTAAGGGTGGTGTTCATCCTTATGACGGAAAAGAATTATCCAAGAACAGTCCGGTAGTGAAATATCTGCCAAAGGGAGATATGGTATATCCTCTTTCCCAGCATATCGGTGCTCCGGCTGCAGCGATAGTTCAGAAGGGAGACCATGTGCTCGCAGGACAGAAGATCGCAGATGCTGCGGGGTTTGTCTCATCACCGATCCATTCGTCTGTTTCCGGTACGGTAAAAGGAATTGAACCGCGCCTGACAGCAACAGGTTCTATGGTCAATTCCATTATCATTGAGAATGACCAGCAGTATGAAAGTGTGGAATTTACTCCTGCACGTCTGGAAGATCTTTCGAAAGAGGAGATTTTGGCGAGAATTAAAGAAGGCGGAGTTGTGGGAATGGGTGGCGCCGGATTCCCCACACAGGTAAAGCTTGCGCCAAAGGAACCGGACAAGATCGATCATATCCTTGTAAACGGTGCCGAGTGTGAACCCTATCTTACCAGTGACTACAGAAGAATGCTGGATGACTCTGAGAAGCTGATCGAGGGCTTAAGAGTTATGCTGAAGCTTTTTGACAATGCGAAGGGATACATCTGTATTGAGGATAACAAGCCTGACTGTATTGCGAAACTGAAAGAAATGGTAAAAGATATTCCACGTATTGAAGTAGCAGAGCTGATGACCAAGTACCCACAGGGTGGTGAGCGTTTCCTGATCAAGGCTGTCACAGACAGAGAGATCAACTCTGCCATGCTTCCGGCAGATGCAGGATGCGTAGTTGACAACGTAGATACCGTAATTGCTGTTTATGAAGCCGTTATCCTTGGAAAACCTGTTATGGACCGTATCGTGACAGTAACAGGACAGGGGATTAAGAATCCACAGAACTTTGATGTTCTTTCCGGAACAGATATGGCAGAGCTGATTGAAGCTGCCGGCGGACTGACAGACAATGTATCCAAAGTAATTTCAGGTGGTCCTATGATGGGATTTGCCATGTATGACACTCATGTACCATGTATTAAGACAAGTTCCGCATGTCTCTGTCTGGAGAAGGATGATGTGGCAGATGCCGAACAGACTGCATGCATTAACTGCGGCAGATGTGTAGGAGTCTGTCCCGGCCATGTCATTCCTGCAAGACTTGCAACCTTTGCAGAGCATGGTGATATGGAGAGCTTCCAGAAATTTGATGGTATGGAGTGCTGCGAATGTGGCTGCTGCAGTTATATCTGCCCTGCCAAGCGTCCGCTGACCCAGATGATCAAATCTATGCGTAAGATGGTTCTGGCAAGCCGTAAGAAAAAGTAAAAGGGGGACATCGTAATGGATCAGATGTTACATGTATCATCCAATCCCCATGTCCGGGATAAGATGACAACAAGCAAAATCATGCAGCTTGTGGCACTGGCGCTTCTGCCGACCACACTGTTTGGAATTTATAATTTTGGCCTTCGTGCCTTACTGGTAGTAGTGATCACCGTCGCTTCCAGTGTATTCTTTGAGTGGATTTATGACAAGCTGATGCATAAGAAGAACACAATTACAGACTTCAGTGCAGTTGTTACAGGTTTATTACTTGCATTAAATATGCCTGCATCAATTCCGCTCTGGATGCCTGTACTTGGCAGTGCATTTGCGATTATCGTTGTAAAACAGCTTTTCGGTGGTCTGGGACAGAACTTCATGAACCCGGCACTTGCAGGAAGATGTTTCCTGATGATCTCTTTCGCAGGAAAGATGACAGATTTCGCAGTAAGCGACAGCTTCAGAGGTGTGGTAGATACTGTATCCGGTGCAACTCCTCTGGCAGCTCTGAAACAGAATGGATTTACAGACAGTTCTGTATCTGTATTACATATGTTTATCGGTGATATCCAGGGAACTATCGGTGAAACTTCTGCCCTTGCGATCCTGATCGGAGCAGCAATCCTTCTGGTTTTCAAGGTGATCGATCTGAAGATCCCGCTTACCTATATTGGAAGTTTCGCAGTATTTGTAATCCTTTACATGCTTGGAACAGGCAAGGGATTTGACGTGAACTATCTGTTCAGCCACATCTTCGGCGGTGGTCTTATGCTTGGTGCATGGTTTATGGCTACAGACTATGTCACAACACCGATCACACCAAGAGGACAGTATGTATACGGTGTCTGTCTTGGTGTACTGACTGCGGTTTTCCGTCTCTTTGGCGGTTCCGCAGAGGGCGTATCTTATGCGATCATTTTCTGCAACCTGTTAGTTCCGATGATTGAACGTGTGACTCGTCACCCGGCATTTGGGAAAGGGGGCAAAAAGGCATGAGTAACAGAATTATCAAAGATACCATAGCCATTACAGTGATCACACTGGTGGCAGGACTTGCCCTTGGTGTAGTCCAGGATATTACAGCAGATCCTATTGCAAAGCAGGAAGCACAGGCGAAACAGGATGCGTATAAGGCAGTATTTGCAGATGCGGACAGCTTTGAGACAGTGGATGTGGATGCGGATGCCATGCAGTCTTATCTGGATGAGAACGGATATGCGGCACAGTCCATAGATGAGACTATGCTTGCCAAAGATGCTTCAGGCAATGAACTGGGATATGCATTTACAGTAACCACTTCCGAGGGTTACGGCGGAGATATCCAGTTTGCAATGGGTATCCAGGATGACGGTACCTTAAATGGAATTTCCATTCTTTCCATCGGTGAGACCGCAGGTCTTGGTATGAGAGCAAACACAGATGCATTTAAGGATCAGTTCAAAGATAAGAACGTAGATAAATTTGAATATACAAAGACCGGTGCCACAGCGGATGATCAGATCGATGCGTTAAGTGGTGCCACTATTACAACGAATGCCATGACAAACGGTGTTAATGCCGGATTATGTGCATTCCAGTATGAGAAAGGGGGAAATCAGTGATGAAACCAAACACACCTGCTGAACGTTTATATAACGGAATCATCAAAGAAAATCCTACCTTTGTACTGATGCTTGGTATGTGTCCTACACTGGCTATCACCACATCTGCAACCAATGGTATCGGAATGGGACTTACTACAACAGTGATCCTTGCAGCATCCAACTTAATGATCTCTCTTCTGAGAAACTTTATTCCGGACAGAGTGCGTATGCCTGCATTTATCGTAGTTGTTGCTTCCTTTGTAACAGTTGTACAGCTTCTTTTACAGGGATTTATTCCAAGCCTGTATGACTCCCTTGGAATCTATATTCCTCTGATTGTAGTTAACTGTATCATCCTTGGACGTGCAGAAGCATATGCATCCAAGAATAAACCGATTGCCTCTCTGTTTGATGGTATTGGTATGGGCCTTGGATTTACCTTAAGTATCACCTGTATCGGTGCAGTACGTGAGCTGATCGGCGCAGGTTCTCTGTTCGGACATCAGATTCTTCCTCTGGCAGATGCTGCAGCAGGTAAGGCAGGTTATGAACCGATTACAATCTTTATCCTGGCACCCGGAGCATTCTTTGTTCTGGCAGCGCTTTCTGCATTACAGAACAAATTCAAAATCGGTGCAGCCAAACGTGGCATTGATCCAAGTAATCCTGATTGCGGCGGAAGCTGTGCAGCCTGTGGCAATACCATGTGTAAGGGAAAAAGGGGGTAATGGATTATGAAAGAACTTTTGATCATACTTGTAAGCTCAGCGATTGTAAATAACGTAGTCCTCAGCCAGTTCCTTGGCCTCTGTCCTTTCCTTGGTGTTTCTAAGAGTGTTGAGACAGCAGCCGGCATGGGCGGTGCGATCATCTTCGTTATTACACTGTCATCTTTTGTGACAGGTATTATTTACAATGCTATCCTGGTTCCTACGAACCTGACTTATCTGCAGACTATCGTATTCATCCTGCTGATCGCGGCGCTGGTACAGTTTGTAGAGATGTTCCTTAAGAAGACAATGCCTTCCCTGTATCAGGCACTTGGTGTGTATCTTCCACTGATCACAACAAACTGTGCGGTTCTTGGTGTTGCCCTTACAAACGTGCAGAAAGAGTATAATGTTCTTCAGGGAACAGTGAACGGATTTGCAACAGCAGTGGGCTTTACTATTTCCATCGTGCTGATGGCTGGTATCCGTGAGAAAATCGCATACAATGACATTCCAAAATCCTTCCAGGGATTCCCTACAGTTCTGCTGACAGCCGGACTGATGGCAATTGCCTTCTTCGGATTTTCAGGACTGATTTAAGGAGGGGACTGGTATGAATATAGGAGCAATTATCGCGGCAACTGTACTGGTTGCGGCAGTAGGTCTTTTTATCGGTGTTTTCCTTGGCGTTGCCGGTAAGAAGTTTGCTGTGGAAGTGGATGAGAAGGAAGTTGCTGTTCGTGAGGCGCTTCCCGGTAATAACTGCGGTGGCTGTGGTTATCCCGGCTGTGATGGTCTGGCAGCAGCGATCGCCAAAGGTGAGGCACCTGTAAATGGATGTCCGGTAGGCGGTGAGCCTGTCGGAAAAGTAATCGCAGCGATCATGGGACAGGAAGTTGTGGAGACTGCCCGTCAGGTGGCGTATGTGAAGTGTGCGGGTACCTGTGAGAAGACGAAGGATAATTATGAGTATACAGGTGTGGAAGACTGTGAGATGATGGCTTTCATTCCCGGTGGTGGTGCGAAGTCCTGTACTTATGGATGCCTTGGTTTTGGAAGCTGCGTGAAGGCCTGTCCGTTTGGAGCGATTGATGTTGTGAACGGTGTGGCTGTTGTTGATAAGGAGGCTTGTAAGGCATGCGGTAAGTGTGTTGCCAAGTGTCCGAAGCATCTGATCGAGCTTGTGCCCTATGAGCAGACTACGTTTGTGCAGTGTAGTTCTCATGCGAAAGGTAAGGCTGTTACTTCTGCGTGTGAGGTTGGCTGTATCGGATGTAAGAAGTGTGAGAAGACTTGCCCGAATGGGGCGATTACGGTTGATAATTTCTGTGCGCATATTGATTATAGTAAGTGTACGAATTGTGGGGCTTGTAAAGAGGTTTGTCCGAGACATATTATTCAGTAATGGGAGAAAGAACTGCTGTGCGGTGGCATGGCGGTTCTTTTTTCGATTAAAGGACGCGCGGGACATTATTTCTGTTTGGACTCAGTTTCGGAAGCTAGGAACTCTAAGTTTCGGAAAATCTGCTAAAAGCATTCGCAAAATACTCAAACTCGCCTGCGGCTCAGACAGTGAGTATTTTGCTCATAACGCAGATTTCCCGGAACTAAGAGTTACTACGCTTCCTGCAAAATTCGCCCAAACAGAAATAATGTCCCGCGCTGGTTGTTGGAAAAATACTTGAATAAAACTAAGTAAATTTATTTCAGAAGTTCGAATATATGTTTGCACTATGGAGGGGGATGTGTTATGATGGTTCAGAAGTGATGAAGATGGAAACGGAGGAAGCATTATGATTGCATTTGTTCGTGGAACGGCGGTGGATATGACCGAGAATTCTGTCATTGTTGAGGCAGGGGGAATCGGATATGAGATATATATGACGGGTACGGATCTTTCGCAGATTCATATGGGAGAGGAAGTGAAGATTCATACTTATTTTAATGTGAGAGAGGATGCCATGCAGTTGTATGGTTTCAGGTCTAAGGATGATCTGCAGATGTTTAAGCTGCTTCTGGGCGTGAACGGAGTAGGGCCGAAGGCGGCTGTTGGAGTTCTGGCGGGAATTACTGCGGATGAATTGAGATTTGCGATTCTTTCGGATGATGTGAAGACTTTGTCTAAGGCTCCTGGAATTGGTAAGAAGACAGCTCAGAAATTGATTCTTGAGTTGAAGGATAAGATGAAGCTGGAGGATGCTTTTGAACTGAAGCTGGCTCATGAGCAGGAGAAGGCTGTTGCGGGACTTGGAGAGATTTCGGATGGCAGACAGGAAGCTGTGGAGGCGCTGGTTGCGCTGGGCTACAGCAGTACAGATGCACTTCGCGCTGTGCGTAAGGTTACGGATGTGGCACCGGATGATGTGGAAGGACTGCTGAAGGCTGCGTTGAAAAATTTTTAAGTGATTGTTGAAAGGTCAGGAGCAGTATTAAATGGAGAAACGTATTATAACTACGGATGTGACGGAGGAGGATTTTTCTCTGGAGGGGAATCTCCGGCCGCAGACGTTGGATGATTATATTGGTCAGGAGAAGACCAAGAGTACTTTGAAGGTTTATATAGAGGCTGCGAAGCAGAGGCATGATGCGTTGGATCATGTTTTGTTTTATGGTCCTCCGGGGCTTGGTAAGACTACTCTTTCGGGGATTATTGCCAATGAGATGGGGGTTCATATGAAGGTGACTTCTGGGCCGGCTATTGAGAAGCCGGGGGAGATGGCTGCGATCCTTAATAATCTGCAGGAGGGAGATATTCTGTTTGTGGATGAGATCCACCGCCTGAACAGGCAGGTGGAGGAGGTCCTTTATCCTGCTATGGAGGATTATGCTATTGATATTATGATCGGGAAGGGGGCTTCTGCCAGGTCTATACGTCTGGATCTGCCGAAGTTTACGCTGGTGGGGGCGACTACCAGGGCAGGACTTCTGTCTGCACCTCTTCGTGACCGTTTTGGTGTGATGCATCATCTGGAGTTTTATACTCATGAGGAGCTGAAGACGATCATTATCCGTTCTGCTCAGGTTCTTGGAGTGGAGATTGATGAGAAGGGTGCGGCTGAGATTGCCAAGAGATCCAGGGGAACTCCGAGGCTTGCCAACCGTCTGCTGAAGAGGGTTCGTGATTTTGCGCAGGTGAAGTATGATGGACGGATTACTTATGATGTGGCGTGTTTTGCGCTGAATCTTCTGGAAGTGGATCAGTATGGTCTGGATAAGATTGACAGAAGGATTCTTCAGACTATGATCGTGAATTTTCAGGGTGGTCCTGTGGGACTGGAGACTCTGGCTGCGGCGATAGGGGAGGATTCCGGTACGCTGGAGGATGTGTATGAGCCTTATCTGCTGCAGAATGGATTCCTGAACCGTACGCCGAGAGGACGTATGGCATCGGCGCTTGCGTATGAGCATCTGGGCTATCAGATGCCGGAGAAAAACTGAAGTTAAGGGCGTAAAAATATAAAAAAGTAAAAGTTTTTTAAAAATTCCTATACATTTCGACTGCTTTCGAGTATAATGAAGTAAATGTCCGGGGTTCCGGGCAGATTGAAGGAAGATACAGGAGGCTCGTACGGATGGCGGTCAAAAATACAGCAAAGGTAATCATAGGTGGTAAGATTATTACGCTGGGAGGCTATGAATCGGAAGAATATTTTCAGAAAGTAGCATCCTATATAAATAAAAAGATGGATGAGTTAAGTGCTATGCCGGGTTACAGCAGACAGCCCATGGAGACCAAGCATACACTTATCAGCCTGAATATTACAGATGACTATTTTAAGGCAAAAAAACAGGCGGAGGTTTTTGAACAGGATTTACAGCAGAAGGATCAGGAGATGTATGATTTGAAGCATGAGCTGATCTCGCTTCGTATGCAGATTGAGGAAGCGCAGAAGCATGAACAGGAAGCCCTGGAACAGAAGAGCCTTCTGGAGGGAAAGAATAAGGAACTGGAAAAGCAGATTGATGAGCTGCTGAAATAATAGAGGGGGGATTACTTCGGTGATTTCCCCTTTATGATTTGTTTCATATGTATTCGATTTGAATATTATAGCAATGCTCATAAATAATGCATTTAAGATGACTGTTATAGAAAACGTGAGGTATAGAATTGAGAAGAGAAGAGATTGAACTTCTGGCACCTGCCGGTTCCTATGAGGGATTTGAGGCAGCGATCGGTGCAGGTGCAGATGCGGTTTATGTAGGGGGAGCAGCCTTTGGCGCGCGGGCCTATGCGAAGAATTTCGGAGAGGAAGAGCTTTTGCGTGCCATTGATACTGCTCATATCCATGGCAGGAAACTTTATCTGACAGTGAATACGCTGTTGAAGAACAGGGAACTGTCTGAACAGTTGTATGATTATCTGCTTCCATATTATAAGGAAGGTCTGGATGCGGTGATCGTTCAGGATATGGGTGTGTTTAAGATGATCAGGGAGATGTTTCCGGGTATGCATCTTCATGCCAGCACGCAGATGACTGTGACAGGTCCGGAGGGGATGAAGTTTCTGGAAGAACAGGGTGCTTCCAGAGTGGTAACTGCCAGAGAGCTTTCCCTTGAGGAAATCCGGAGGATGCATGAGACAAGTCCTATCGAGATTGAATCTTTTATCCATGGAGCTTTATGTTACAGTTATTCGGGACAGTGCCTGATGAGCAGTATCCTGGGTGGAAGAAGCGGTAACAGAGGAAGGTGTGCACAGCCTTGCCGTCTGCCTTACCAGACAGCGCTTTGTTGCGGGGAAAATGGCAGACGGTCAGAGAAAAGGAAAGCGCAAGAACTATGTCCTCTAAGTCTGAAAGATATTTCTACGATAGAGATTCTTCCGCAGATTCTGGAGGCTGGTGTTACTTCTCTTAAGATAGAGGGCAGGATGAAGCAGCCGGGATATACAGCAGGGGTAACTTCTGTATATCGGAAGTACCTGGATCTTCTTTTTGAGAAGGGAACTGAGAATTACAGGGTAGCAGAGGAGGATAAGAGATATCTGCTGGATCTGTTTAACAGGGGAGGTTCCTGTACCGGTTATTATCAGATGCAGAAGGGTCCGTCCATGATGGCATTCAGTAATGAGAAGAAAACAGGAGATGTCAGTCCTGTATTAAGAAAAAAGAAAGAAAAAATTCAGGGAACATTCATTCTTTTTCCAGGAAGTCCTGCTATACTGGATGTGTCATGCAGGGGAATCCATGGATTTGCGTCTGTGGGTGAGGTACAGTATGCGCAGAACCAGCCGCTGACAGAGGAGCGCATCCGTTCACAGATGGAGAAGCTTGGAAATACAGAATATGAGTGGGAAAATCTGGAAATCCAGATGGATGAGAATATTTTTATCCCGATGAAAATGCTGAATGAGGCGAGAAGAGAGGCACTGGAATCTCTGGAAAATGAATTGCTCAAACCATATAAGAGAGAAGAAAATAATGGGAAGAAACGCTTATCAGAGGATGCCGGAAGAAAAGCAGATTCGCCAAAGCAGAAAAATCTTCCGATTTATATTTCCTGTGAAGAAAAATCCACTGCACTGGCGTTATATAAAAGAGAGGGGATACATGGAATGTATCTGAACGCTGATGCCATGGAGGTCTGCCTGGATGACTGTGTAAGCAGAGGAATGGAGATGTATCTGTCTCTTCCGCATATTATGAGAGGTGAGATGCCCCGGGAGCTTCTCACCAGGATCAGAGAGTGGATGGACAGAGGAATGACAGGATTTCTGGTAAGAAATCTGGAGACTTTTGCAGTTCTGCGAAAGGCAGGTCTGGCTGAGAAATGTGTTCTGGATCACAGTATGTATACATGGAATGATGAAGCTGCTGATTTCTGGAAAGATCAGAAAGTCCTCAGAAATACGGTACCGCTTGAGCTGAACGAAGGGGAAATCCGACACAGAGATAACCGGGACAGCGAGATGCTGATCTACGGATATCTGCCTCTTATGATATCGGCCCAGTGTGTGCATAAAAATCTTTACGGATGTAATCATAAGGAAGAAGGGGTAACTTTAAAAGACCGTTACGATAAAGAATTTACGGCGAAATGTATATGTAACCCATGGAAAACTGAGAATACAGATTTCTGTATACCCTGCTATAATATCATTTACAACAGTATCCCTTACGGCCTGTTGAAAGAGAAATCACAAATAGACAGACTTGGTGTCTCTTCCCTGAGACTTGCATTTACCATTGAGAAGCCTCAGGATGCGGTGAAGATATATGAAGAGTTCAGAGATGTTTATCGTGATGGGAAGAATCCTCCGAAACGGGAATATACAAAGGGACATTTTAAAAGAGGAGCCGAGTAAGGCATATGATTAATGTAATTGTAGAATTATCCAAGTATGTGATCCTTACCCTGATGGTGATTTATACATTTCACTGTTTCTATCTGGTGAAACAGCAGAGTGAGGAGGAGAGAAACGAATCGCTGCGCCAGCAGCTGATGCTTATCTTTTTTATGGATTTCACTGCGTTTCTGGTCATCTACCTGAAGACAGGTAAGTTTCAGGTCGTGTTGTTTTATATCGAAATGATGGCATTTTTTGCGGGAATCCAGATTTTGTACAGGATTTTTTATAAGAAAGCATCGATTTTACTGCTCAACAATATGTGCATGCTTCTCAGCGTAGGATTTATTATGCTGTGCAGGCTGGATGTTTCCACAGCTACCAGACAGCTGGTGATTGTGGCAGGCGTAAATGTGGTGGCATTGATCGTACCTGTCCTGATCAGGAAGATGAAATTTCTCAAGGACCTGACATGGGTTTATGCGGGAATCGGAATCGTCTTGCTGGCGGCGGTATTTGTGCTTGCAAAGACAAGCTATGGAGCAAAACTTTCCCTGATGGGAATCCAGCCTTCAGAGGCGATAAAGATTACATTTGTGTTCTTTATGGCGGCATTGCTGAGAAAAGGTGCTGATTTTTCAAAAGTGGTCCAGACTACGGTAGTGGCGGGACTGCATGTGGGGATTCTTGTACTTTCCAGAGACCTTGGAAGTGCAGTGATCTTCTTTGCGGCATATCTTGTGATGATTTATGTGGCATCCAGAAATGTGGGATATCTGGCACTTGGTCTTGCAGGCGGATCTGCAGGGGCAGTTGTCGCATATCATCTGTTTGGCCATGTGCGTCAGAGAGTGACAGCCTGGAAGGATCCCATGGCGGTATATCAGAATGAAGGATACCAGATCGTCCAGTCACTGTTTGCCATTGGAACCGGCGGATGGTTTGGAATGGGATTGTGTCAGGGTTCGCCTGAGAAGATCCCTGTTGTCAAGAATGACTTTATATTCAGTGCAATCTGTGAGGAACTGGGTGGGATTTTTGCAATCTGCCTGATTTTGGTATGTATGAGTTTCTTTTTGATGATCGTAAATATTGCGCTTAAGATTAAGAAACCATTCTACAAACTGATCGCACTTGGACTTGGTACGGAATATGCATTTCAGGTATTTCTGACAATTGGCGGAGCAACGAAATTTATCCCTATGACAGGTGTAACTCTTCCTCTGGTCAGCTATGGAGGAAGTTCTGTCGCGTGTACAGTACTGATGCTGGCGATCATTCAGGGATTGTATATTTTGAGAGAAGATGAGGACGAAGAAATTGAGAGATATCGAAGAAAAGGAACGGCGCAGAGAGTTGAAGAAGCGCCAGAAGCGCAAAGCCCGGGAGATTTCTGAAAAGAGAAGACCCCGTAACAGAGAGTATACACTGGTATCCTGCTTTTTTGTGCTGATCTTTGTCAGTATGATCGGATATCTAATCTACTTTAATTATGCAAAGAGCGATGATTTTATCAATAGTCCCTATAATACAAGGCAGGATACTTTTTCAGACAGGGTTGTAAGAGGTAAGATCATATCTGCAGATGGGCAGGTGCTTGCCCAGACCAATGTTTACGAAGACGGAACAGAGGAACGTACTTATCCCTATGCAAATATGTTCGCTCATGTAGTCGGATATGACACTAATGGAAAAAGCGGACTGGAATCAGAGGCGAACTTCCAGCTTCTGACTTCTCATGAATTTTTCCTGAACCAGATGAAAAATGAGTTTAAGAATCAGAAAAATACGGGTGATTCTGTGATCACGACGTTAAACGCAGATCTTCAGTCAACTGCCTATAATGCACTTGGTGACAGGAGAGGGGCGGTTGTTGCCATAGAACCCTCTACAGGTAAGATTCTGGTGGAAATGAGCAGACCGGACTTTGACCCGAATACTATTTCCCAGAATTGGGACACACTGGTAAATGATTCCAATGACAGCAGTCTGTTGAACAGAGCTACAAACGGAGCCTATCCTCCGGGATCTACATTTAAGGTGGTAACTGCCCTGGACTATTTCAGAACCAAGGGCAGTCTGGAGGGATTTTCCTATCTCTGTGAGGGAAGTATTACCAGAGAAGATCACACGATCAGGTGCTATGGCGGAACTGTTCATGGACAGGAAGATTTTTACAGTGCTTTTGCCAATTCCTGTAACAGTGCATTTGCAGAGATCGGAACCATGCTCGGAGGCAGTTCTCTGAAAAAAACAGCCGAGAATCTTCTTTTTAATAAGAGTCTTCCGCTTTCTTCCTATAAAAAGAGTACTTTTACATTAAATGGAAAATCTTCTGTTGCAGAGGTTATGCAGACTGCCATCGGACAGGGTAATACGTTGGTATCACCTATGCATATGGCGCTGATTACCAGTGCGATCGCCAATGGCGGGGAGCTCATGAAGCCTTATCTCATTGATTCTGTTGTAAGTTCAGACGGAGAGACAGTGAAGACAACAGAGCCGGAGAGCTATAAACGTCTGATGACAACAAATGAGGCGAATATCCTTGGAAAGCTTATGAAAGGTGTTGTGGAAAACGGAACCGCATCGGCTCTGAACGGAAGAGGATATACAGTGGCAGGCAAGACCGGATCAGCGGAATTTGATGAGAATGGTTCCAGTCATTCCTGGTTTATCGGTTATTCCAACGTGGATGATCCGGATCTGGTAGTTGCGATCATTGTTGAGAATGGCGGTACCGGAAGTGAAGCAGCAGTGCCCATCGCAGAGCAGATATTTGATGCGTATTATTATGATAAGCAATAATAAATTCCATGTTGCAGGCAATCTGGAATGAATTTTGGCTACGTTACTGTGAACGGAGTGAACAGTAACTAATTAATCGGTAATATGTTATGAAATGATATTTATAGCTTGCGGGTTTGGAAAAAAAGAGATATACTATACTCAGTTTATAATACCACGCAAAACAGGAGGGATTGCATTATGATAGAAGCAACGAGCTGTGGCGGTGTGGTAATTCATCGGGGTAAGATTCTTACTTTGTATAAATCTTACAGGAACCGTTATGAGGGCTGGGTATTGCCGAAAGGAACAGTGGAACCAGGCGAAACGCATGAACAGACAGCATTGCGGGAAGTGATGGAAGAGGCTGGAGTGCGTGCGACCATTGTGAAATACATCGGAAAGAGCCAATATAACTTTACCGTTCCGGAGGACGTGGTTTTCAAAGAGGTACACTGGTATCTTATGACTGCGGATAATTATCATAGTAAGCCCCAGAGAGAGGAGTTTTTTGTAGATTCCGGATATTATAAATTTCATGAGATCTATCATCTGCTGAGGTTTTCAAACGAGAAGCAGATCGTAGAGCGTGCTTATCAGGAATATCTGGAGATGAGAAGCAATGGACTTTGGGGAAAACAGCATAAGTATTATTAACGAGAGAACAGGGCTGTGTTTTTTTGCAACGCAGCCCGGTTTAAATTTTGGAGAAAATGGAAATACTGTAACTGAAGTGTTATAGAAACGGGAGAGGGTGTAAGATGCTGAAATGGCAGGAGAATTTTCTTGCAGGGGAATCTGTAAAGGATCCTGAGAAGATAAAAAAGAAACTGAACAGCGGAAAACCGGTTCTGGGCATTTATCTCCTTACTCTGTCAGAGAATCCTGTGAATCTGATGGATATTATTCCTGCAGCAATGCTGATACAGAAGAGCTTTTATGGAATCTGTCCGAAGATCATAGGAATGGCGAAGGGCAAAGAGGAAGCCCTGGAGATGGTGCGAAGTCTGATCGATGAAATGTACAGGGAAACGGGAACCTTCGCAACAGCTGAATATATAGAAAACAGGTGAGAATATGTTACATATTTTATGGCTGATCCTTAAATTTATACTGATCATCCTGGGAATTCTGCTGGGCCTTCTTTTACTGGCAGTTCTTCTTGTACTGTTCTGTCCTGTAAGATATAAGGCATCAGCTGTCAAGGCAGAAGGTGGCTGGAAACAGACAGAGGGAGAGGGTATCGTAAGCTGGCTGTTTCATGGGATTTCGCTGAGAGCGGAATGGAAAGATCAGCAGATGGAGATATCCTTTCATCTGTTTGGAATTCCCGTAGACAAGTTGTTGAAGAAACGGCAGGAGAAGAGGGCTGTAACAAAAAAATCCGGGAAAAATCCGGAGAAATCCGGCGCAGAAAAGGTATCTGTATCCGGCACAGACGGAAACAGGGAAGAAGAGCATAAAAAATCAGTGGTTGATCACCCGAAATCAGAGAATATGGAGACTGAAGATCTGAAAACAGACAGAAATTCAGCTTCAGTTACATCTGCTGATACAGAGAGGATCAGAAACAGTCAGATATCCGGACAGCAGGAACTGAATGCAGATGATACAGATCGGAATAGTCTAAAGAAGAGGCAGTTTTTTATAAAAAGGATCTATGACCGGATCCGAAATATATTTCAGTTGATTCGTACAAAACTGCAAAATATCCGCAGGACATTCGGGAAGATTAAGAAGAATGTGTCCTGGTGGAAGGCGTTTATAGAACATCCCAGAGTGACAGCTGCCAGAAAGCTTGTATGGAAACATGGAAAATTTTTGCTTAAGCATATTTTTCCTACAAGGATAGAAGGGCAGGTTACTTTTTCTTTTGAAGATCCGGCGCTGACAGGTGCGGCACTTGCTGTACTTGGGATGACAATTCCATTTCACAAAAACTGTATACAGATCAATCCCCGTTTTGACAGTGAGAATTATCTGTATGGAAACATCAGGGCAAAAGGCAGGATCTACGGATTTGTTCCTGTGCGGGCAGCAGTGAGTATTTATTTCAATAAAAATATAAAATACGTTATAAAACGTTGGAAAACCAGGAGGGCATGACCATGGCAAATGAAAACAATTTTAAAGAAACCGTAAATTCATTATTCAAGGGAATGGACAGTTTTATTTCTGCGAAAACAGTGGTAGGAGAGGCAATCCATGTAGGCGATACGATCATTCTTCCTCTGATGGATGTATCTTTCGGTGTAGGTGCCGGTGCTTTTTCAGGAGAGAAGAAGGATAACGGCGGCGGCGGAATGGCAGGAAAGATGACTCCCTGTGCAGTGCTTGTGATCCAGAATGGAACAACAAAGCTGGTCAATGTGAAAAATCAGGATGGTCTCACCAAGATCCTTGATATGGTTCCGGATTTTGTAGATCGTTTTACCTCCGGAAAAGGTGACGAAGAATCTGTCGGCGAATCAGAAAAATAATTTTTGCATAGACTATAGCAAACCGATGAAAAAGGTGCAGAAGAATTGGAAAAGCTGTTCGGCTTTATGCTGTTTTTCATAGGGATTGGGATGATAATCGGGATGCTGATCGCAGAAAATGTGGTTCTGGTGGTTTCGGCCGGAGTTTTCCTGTTGTTGGGATATCATCTTTTCTGTCATTAATTTTACAGAAGATTGCTAATATCCCGTTTGACATATGAAATAAAAAAAGACTGTCAGCTCAGGCAGAATATTCGGTAAAGAATATCTGAACAGAGGGACAGTCTTTTTTGCAAAAAAATACCCCTGTTGCAACAGGGGTAATGGTGTTATTATGCTCTTTCTACTTTACCGGATCTTAAGCAAGAAGTACATACATATGTCTTTCTAGCTCCACCCTCAGCAGTCTTGATTTTAACGGATTTTACGTTAGATTTCCACATTTTATTGGATCTTCTATGTGAATGACTTACATTATTTCCGAAATGAGCAGCTTTCTCACAGATTGCACATTTAGCCATGATAGCACCTCCTTGACGCTTTATTGTTACTGTCGTGCTGTGTGCATAGCGTCTGAACAGTAACCTTGTGTTCAACAGATTACATTGTAACAGATGAATTGTGCTTTTGCAAGCAAAAAAAGGAAAAAACTCAAAAATTATATTTCTTTTTCTGTGAAAAGAGGTTATAATACACTTACATACAATAATGAGCATTGGAGGTAACCATATGAATGGACGTATAGATTCCGGATTAGGTCAGATCATAATTGACACAGATGTAATCGCAACCTACGCAGGAAGCGTTGCTGTAGAATGTTTTGGTATCGTAGGCATGGCTGCAGTCAGTATGAAGGACGGACTGGTAAAGCTTCTTGGAAAGAACAGCCTGAAACATGGCATCAGTGTCAGAATTACAGAGGACAATAAAATCCGCCTGAATTTCCATGTTATTGTGGCATATGGCGTGAATATAAGTACAATTGCAGACAACCTTGTCAGCAATGTCAAATATAAAGTCGAGGCCTTTACAGGAATGGAGATCGATAAGATCGATATTTATGTAGAAGGTGTACGCGCAATTGATTAGGATAGAGGAGGAACTTGTGGTGAATAACAAAACCATAGATGCCAGAATACTTTCCAGGATGTTTCTTGCAGGAGCCAAGAATCTGGAAGCTAAAAAAGAATGGATCAACGAACTGAACGTATTTCCGGTACCGGATGGAGATACAGGAACCAATATGACAATGACGATCATGGCAGCAGCAGCAGAAGTAGGTTCTCTGGGAGAGCCTGACATGGAGTCACTGGCCAAGGCGATTTCTTCCGGTTCTCTGCGCGGTGCAAGAGGTAACTCAGGTGTTATTCTTTCTCAGCTTCTGCGTGGTTTTACCAGAAGTGTTAAGAACAGTAAGGAACTGGATGCCATTGATATCGCGGCAGCCATGGAAAAAGGTGTGGAGACTGCATATAAGGCAGTCATGAAACCGAAGGAAGGAACAATCCTTACTGTTGCAAGAGAGGCTGCTGCCAAGGCTGTAGAGCTTGCGGAGACAGCAGAGGATCTGGATACATTTTTCCATAGCGTGATCGCTCATGCGGAGGAAACTCTGGCAAAGACACCGGAGATGCTGCCGGTTCTGAAAGAAGCAGGAGTAGTGGATTCCGGTGGACAGGGACTTCTGGAAGTATACCATGGTGCATATGATGGTTTCCTTGGCAAAGAGATTGATTATACACAGTTTGACAAGGCAAAAGGTCCTGCTGTGACTAAGATCGATGCACAGACAGAGGCTGATATTAAATTTGGTTATTGTACAGAGTTTATTATTCTTCTGAACCAGCCGATGTCCGAGGAGACAGAGCATGAATTTAAGAAATTCCTGATGTCTCTTGGTGATTCTATTGTGCTTGTTGCAGATGACGAGATCGTGAAGGTTCATGTTCATACCAATCATCCCGGACAGGCTATTGAGAAAGCCCTTACCTTTGGTGCACTTTCACGTATGAAGATTGACAATATGCGTGAGGAGCATCAGGAGAAGCTTATAAAGGATGCCGAGAAAATGGCGAAAGAACAGGCAGAACAGGAAGAAAAAGAAGAAGCAGCACAGCCGCCGAAGGAAGTAGGCTTTATTTCCGTATCTGTGGGAAAGGGAATGACAGAGATCTTTAAGGAACTGGGTGTGGATTACCTGATCGAGGGCGGTCAGACAATGAACCCGAGTACAGAGGATATGCTCAATGCCATTGCAAAAGTAAATGCAAAGACTATTTATATTTTCCCGAACAATAAGAATATTGTTCTTGCTGCAAACCAGGCAAGGGATCTTACTGAGGATAAAGAGATCGTGGTTGTGCCGACTAAGACCATTCCGCAGGGAATTACTGCCATGATCAGTTATGTGCCCGAGAAGAACAGTGCGGAGAATACTGAGGCTATGCTTCAGGCAATCGAACATGTGAAGACCGGACAGATCACGTATGCTGTGCGTGATACAAGGATTGATGATAAGGAGATCCATGAGGGTGATATGATGGGTATCGGTGATCATGGAATCCTGGCTGTTGGCAAGGACCGCATGGAAGTTGCCAAGGAGACAGTTGCCCAGATGGTGGATGATGAGTCTGAGGTGATCAGTATTTATTATGGTGCTGATACTGAGGAGGCTGAAGCTGAGGAGCTGGCAACGGCTCTGGAGGAGGCTTATCCGGATTGTGATGTGGAACTGAATGCGGGTGGACAGCCGATTTATTATTATGTTATTTCTGTAGAGTAGGATAATAGAGTTTTTGAGAGAGATAAACGAATAGTTCATGTGATGAAAACGGGTATAGGCCATTGTTGAGGGTGGGTATATCCGTTTTCGTGTTATAAAAGGGGACGGCAGGAAAATATTTGTGTCAGGATGCGGTTTCGGCATCTAAGAGATTCTAAGGTGAAAAAAATCTGCTAAAAGCATGAGCCGTCTTGTCAAACTCGCTCCGTTGCAAACTTCGCTCAGACAGTGATGCAGCCGGCTCATAACGCAGATTTTTTTCGCCTAAGAATCTCTAAGATACCTGCAAATGCATCCTGACACAAATATTTTCCTGCCTGAGATTTGGATAGTGGAAGTTTATTGTCGGCAGATTATTGTGATTGAAGAAAGAGGGTTGCTTGATTTGGTTATTTTTTGCAGGGATAAGATAGATAATTTTTACTGGCTGTAAGGGATATTCATAATTATATTGTAGTAGAAAGGAATCGGTGGTATATGTCAACATCTTTGCGTACTTTGAAGGGCGTGGGGGAGAAAACGGAAAAGTTATTTGCGAAAATAGGAGTTACGGATATGGAATCTCTTCTGAGTTATTATCCACGTAATTATGATGCGTATGAGGAGCCTGTTGAGATCCGGTCTCTGGAAGAGGGAGCTGTTGTGGCGATTTCTGTGGCGGTTATAACGGGTGTGTATGTGAATCAGGTGCGGAATCTTCAGGTGATCACGACCACTGTGGCAGATCTTACGGGGAAAATTTCTGTTACGTGGTTTAATGCACCGTATCTGCGCTCTGCAGTCAGGAAAGGCAGCAGGTTTGTTCTGCGGGGGCGTGTCGTCAGGAAGCAGGGGAAGCTGCAGATGGAGCACCCTGAGATTTTTACGCCTGCGGCTTATGAGGAGATTCTGCACAGTCTTCAGCCGATTTATGGACTGACTGCGGGGCTTTCTAATAAGACGATCGTGAAGCTGATCCATCAGGTGCTTGATGAGCAGAAGCTTCAGGCAGAGTATCTGGCAGATGAGTATAAGGAGAGGTACCACCTGGCAGACAGGAATTTTGCGATTCCTGCGATTCATTTTCCCAAAAATATGCAGGAGCTGTTAGCTGCAAGGAGAAGGTTGGTGTTTGACGAGTTTCTTCTTTTTATTCTTGCTGTGCAGTCTTTGAAAGAGAAGACGGAGGAAGCACCGAATGCGTTTCCCATGCATCCGGTGTGGACGACAGAGCAGATTATTGAAAGTCTGCCCTATGATCTGACAAAGGCGCAGTTGAATGTGTGGCATGAGATTGAGAGGGATTTAAGCGGCCAGGCCCTGATGTCCAGACTGGTGCAGGGAGATGTGGGAAGCGGTAAGACGATCCTTGCGTTTCTCGCAATGATCATGACTGTGGAGAATGGATATCAGGCAGTGCTTATGGTACCTACGGAGGTTCTTGCAAGGCAACATTTTCAGGCAATGGAGAAGTTGTTGCAGGAACAGAATATTGATTTTGGGCATCCGGTTTTGCTGACAGGATCAGATACTGCGAAGGAGAAAAGGGAAAAATATGCGCTGATCGCGTCAAAAGAGGCTAACCTAGTGATAGGAACGCATGCGCTGATTCAGGAAAAAGTGCAGTACAATAATCTTGGACTGGTTATTACAGATGAGCAGCATCGTTTTGGTGTGAAACAGAGGGAAGCACTGACTACTATGGGAAACCCGCCTAATGTGCTGGTGATGAGTGCTACACCGATTCCAAGGACGCTGGCGATCATTATATACGGGGATCTGGATATTTCAGTAATTGATGAACTTCCTGCGCAGAGACTTCCCATTAAAAATTGTGTGGTGGATACTTCTTATAGGCCGAAGGCTTATTCCTTTATGGAGAAGCAGATCCGTCAGGGACGGCAGGTTTATGTGATCTGTCCAATGGTGGAGGAGAGCGAAGGGATGGATGGGGAAAATGTGCTGGATTATACCCTGAAGCTTCGCAATGTTTTTTCGCCGGATATAAAGATTGCTTCTCTTCATGGAAAGATGAAAGCGAAAGAGAAGAATGTGATCATGGAGGCTTTTGCCGCAGGGGAAATTCAGATTCTGGTATCTACTACTGTAGTTGAGGTAGGAGTGAATGTGCCTAATGCTACAGTGATGATGGTGGAGAATGCCGAGCGTTTCGGGCTGGCACAGCTTCATCAGCTTCGCGGGCGTGTCGGTAGAGGGGAATATCAGTCATATTGCATTTTTATGCAGGGAAATGGTGCAAAGGAAATTTCTAAACGTCTGCAGATTCTGAACAAATCCAATGATGGATTTTATATTGCAGGAGAGGATCTGAAGCTTCGCGGTCCTGGTGATCTTTTTGGAATCCGCCAGAGTGGTCTGCTGGAATTTAAACTGGGAGATATTTATCAGGATGCTGATATCCTGAAGGCTGCCAGTGAGACGGCCGCAGAGATTCTGTCCCTTGACGGGGATTTAAGCCTTCCGCAGAATGAGGAACTTCAGAGGAGACTTTCGGCATATATGAAGGAAGATCTGCAGAATCTAGGACTATAGAAAATGACGGATACAGAGTAAAAAATAATGCGGTTCATGTTACTGTTCATAAGATGCCTAAATTATAAAAACAGAAAAACATTGCAAAAGCAGAAGATTCGTAGTATTCTATTTTCATAAAAGAATGTTACTGTTTATCATATTTTCGGTAACATAAGAATACCTGTAACTGTACAAAACTGAGCAGTTACGAATACTTATACCTTGTAAGGAGGCTAATCATATGGCAACAAAAGCAACTACAGCAGATCTCAACACATCCACTGCGAAGACAACCGAAGTTAAAGAGGCTCCTGCAAAGACAACTGCTGAAGAAGTAGCTGTAAATAAAGAAGCAAACAAGAAAGAAACTGCTGAAACAGAGACTGTAAAGAAAGAAACAACAGCAAAGAAACCGGCAGCAAGAAGAACAAGAAAGACTGCAGAAAAGAAATCAGCAGAAGCAGAGAAAGAAACCGAGAAGAAAGAAACAGCTAAAGCAGCAGACACTGTAGAAAAGAAACCGGCAGAAACAGAGAAAGAAGCCGAGAAAAAAGAGACAGCTAAAACAACAAAGACTGCTGCAAAACCAACAAAAACAACGAAAAGAACTACAAAGAAGGCTCCTGCTAAGACAGCTGAGAAACCGGCTGAAGAGACCGCTGCCGAGAAGAAGACAACAAGAAGAACCACTAAGAAAGAAGCAACAGCAGAAGTATATATTCAGTTCATGGGCAGAGAAGTATATACAAAAAATATTTTAAGTAATGTCAGAAGAATCTGGACAGACGAACTGGGTAAAAAGGAGAAAGATCTCAAAGATATTAAGATTTATATCAAACCTGAAGAGAACAAAGCATATTATGTAATTAACGGTGATATTACAGGTTCTGTGTGGATCTGACATATAAAAGATAAGAACAATTTTCAAATCTCATGGCAATCACATAAATCAGTTACTTGAGAATGATCAGAATAATAAGTAATGAAGTAATCACAGACAGGTTTAATGACCTGTCAGGTTAAGACATTGAGAAACTCAGATGATAACATAAATTCATCTGAGTTTTTTGTGCTTTCGGTTATAAAAAATTGAGACATACCTGCTACTTGACAAAAATTATCAGTTAGTATAAGCTATCTGCATAAGGTTATTGAGAAAAATCGGCTATAGCAATCCTCGTAAATAATGCATTTAAGACAGTTCAGCAGAGTGTGAAAGACAAGGAAGATATCTGCAGGCGTGCTGACGCACGGCAAAGATATCTGACGCAGGGTTTCACACTCTGATGGGCTGGATTAAGATGCATTATTTACGAGGATTGCTATAATAACGACGATGATAACCAAATACAAATACAAAAGGTGAGCGACTGAAAATGACATTAAAAGATTTGGAAATCGGAAAAAGTGCTGTGATCACGTCGGTTGGCGGCAAGGGTGCCCTGCGTCAGCATTTCCTGGATATGGGTATGATTCCGGGAGCTGAGGTCACAGTCGTGAAGTTTGCACCCATGGGAGATCCCATGGAATTACAGGTACATGGATATGAACTGACATTAAGACTTGCGGAAGCAGAGCAGATAGAAATCGAACAGATTCCGAAGCGAAGTAGAAGTCACGCCGGAATAGAGGCTGTAAGCGACCTGGCACATCCGGGACTTGGAGAGGATGGAAAGTATCATTCCAGAGAAGATGAACATCCACTGCCTGAGGGAACTACACTGACGTACGCATTGGTGGGAAATCAGAATTGTGGAAAAACTACACTGTTTAACCAACTGACAGGTTCCAGTCAACATGTGGGAAACTTTCCAGGAGTAACGGTGGATCGTAAGACCGGTTCGATTAAAGGCCATCCGGATACAGAAATCACAGACCTTCCGGGAATTTATTCCATGTCCCCTTACAGCAGTGAGGAGATTGTCTCCAGAAATTTTGTCCTGGATGAGAAACCAAGTGCGATCATCAACATTGTGGATGCTACCAATATTGAGAGAAATCTGTATCTGACCATGCAGCTTCTGGAGATGGATATTCCTATGGTAGTTGCAATGAACATGATGGATGAAGTGCTGGGAAATCAGGGTTCTATAGATGTAAATAAGATGGAATCGCTGCTTGGAGTACCTGTAATTCCTATTTCCGCAGCAAAGAATGAAGGGGTTGATGAGCTGGTTGACCATGCGTTACATATAGCGAAATATCAGGAACATCCGCTGCGTCAGGATTTCTGTGATAAGAGTGACCATGACGGTGCAGTACACCGCTGTATTCATGCGGTCATGCACCTGATTGAGGATCATGCGGCGCAGGCTGATATTCCTACCCGTTTTGCAGCAACCAAGGCAATCGAGGGAGATCCGCTGATTCTTGAGAAGCTGAAGCTGGACACAAATGAGACTGAGATGCTGGAGCATATCGTACAGCAGATGGAAACAGAGCGTCAGGTTGACAGAAGCGCTGCGATCGCAGATATGCGTTTTGACTTTATTGAGCGTTTGTGTGAACAGACAGTTGTAAAGCCTAAAGAAAGCAAAGAAAGAATCAGAAGTGAGAAAATTGATAAGATTCTTACAGGAAAATATACAGCGATTCCCTGTTTCATCGGAATCATGGTATTGGTATTTTATCTTACCTTTAATGTGATCGGAGCGTGGCTTCAGGGGCTTCTGGAGATTGGAATTGATAAGGTTTCTGCGCTGGTAGAAGCAGCACTGACAGCAGCAAATGTAAACAGTGCCATGCATAGCCTGGTCATTGACGGTATTTTTACAGGTGTGGGAAGTGTACTCAGTTTTCTGCCGATTATCGTAACCCTGTTTTTCTTCCTGTCTCTTATGGAAGACAGCGGATACGTTGCACGTGTTGCTTTTGTGATGGACAAACTTCTGCGTAAGATCGGCCTTTCCGGAAGAAGCATTGTACCAATGCTGATCGGATTCGGATGTACGGTTCCGGCTGTTATGGCCACACGTACACTTACAAGTGAGCGTGACAGAAAGATGACGATTTTGCTGACTCCATTTATGAGCTGTACTGCGAAGCTGCCGATTTATTCTTTCTTTGTAAGTGCTTTTTTCCCGAAGAAGGGCGGATTTATTATGGCAGGTCTTTACCTGCTTGGAATTTTGGTGGGAATCCTGGCGGCATTTTTGTATAACAGAACTCTTTTCAAGGGAGATCCCGTACCGTTTGTCATGGAACTTCCCAATTACCGGCTGCCGGGAGCAAGGAATGTAGGTCAGCTTTTGTGGGAAAAAGCAAAAGATTTCCTGCAGAGAGCGTTTTCTATTATCCTGCTTGCATCAATGATAATCTGGTTCCTGCAGAGCTTTGATCTGCATTTAAATCTTGTAAAAGATTCTGCAGACAGTATTCTGGCAATGGTGGCGGGAGTCCTGGCACCTATATTTAAACCAATCGGACTGGGAGACTGGAGAATCTGTACAGCTCTTATCAGCGGATTTATGGCAAAAGAGAGCGTGGTATCTACTCTGGAAGTACTTTTCAGTGGAAATATTGCCTCTGTACTGACTCCGTTGGCAGCAGCATCCCTGCTGGTATTCAGTTTGCTCTATACACCATGTGTGGCGGCTATCGCTTCAATCAAACGTGAAATGGGCAGCAAATGGGCTGTTGGTGTTGTGGTATGGCAGTGTGTGATTGCCTGGGTGGCTGCACTGATCGTACATCTGATAGGGATGATCTGATTTTATTAATTCGCTTTTATAGAAAAACCGATGGATTTGACTGTTTTCAGTCATCACCATCGGTTTTTTTCAGTTCCTCAACTGAGAGGCTTTTATCTGATTAGTACTGTCCGCCCTGGGAACCACTGGACATCTGTCTTTCCTGGGCTTCGATCATCTTTTTCATAATAATATCAGAACAACTTTCCCTAAATTTCCAGTTTGATGGGAGATGATCTGATTTTCTAGCAGAAAATTATATTACCATTTTTGATATGACAATCTCTTTATGGGTTTCATTATAGTACAGAAACCCTGAAAAAACTATAGAAATCTTATGAAATTGCTATAGTTTTTTTAAAAGAGACAGAAAAGAGACCAAAAGAGACAAGTGGTCTCCTTTGTCTCTTTTGGTTCTATAGCAATTCCGCAAAATAATGCAATCTGGAATGAATTTTGGCTACGTTACTGTGAACGGAATGAACAGTAACGAATTTTGGCTTGTATGTGCCCACAACTTGCTATCTGATCTGCTAGATGATAAAATTAAAATATAACAGGGAAGTGATATACGAAGGAGGTAAGAATGACAGAGTTTAATTTTGATACTGTTTTTGATGAAACCATGCAGACGCGCAATCTGGACACTGTAGTGATTCTGGGACACTTAAATCCGGATGGCGATGCTGCCGGATCGGTGATGAGCCTTGCGCACTATATCCATGTCAATTATCCACAATACAGGGTGTTTCCATACCTTGCAAAAACGTTGGAGCGCGGCCCGAAAAAAATGGTCGTGGAAGATAAGATATTTGTTCCTTTTGAGATGCCGGATATATCCGGAAAACAATATTGTGTCATAGTTTGTGATAATGCAACTCTGGAGCGTATGATCGGATTGGAATATTACCAAAATGCCGCTGCCAGCATTGTTATTGATCATCACGCTTCCAATGAAGGATACGGAGATGTGAACTGGACAAAGGTTTCTGAGGCGTGTGCGGAAAATGTATACCATATGCTTTCTTCCGAACTGCTTCTAAATGCAGCCCAAAAAGAAGCGTACCCCAATGCCGCAGATTATATTTACCTTGGCATCCTGCATGATACCGGAGGACTGGCAAGGGCAAACCAGGGTATTTTTCAGACAGTAGCTGATCTGATGGCTATGGGAGTTGACCATGGCAGGATTATGAAAACCTTACACAGTGATACCCTGGACATTCTGTACAAAAGAGCCGATATTCTTCATGGAGCAGTACGTGCGATGGATGGCCGGGTTGCCTATGTTATTATGGGACAGAAGGAAATTGCCGAAAAAGATATCACATACGAAGACATCCACTGTATCAGCACGATTCTGCGTGATTGCGACGATATTGAACTTGGTTTTACCATGTATGAGGAAGAAGAAAACGGGTGGAGATGTTCTTTCCGTTCAGACGGGAAATGGATCAATGTTAATGAACTGTTGAAACCTTTTGGCGGTGGAGGACATATCTCCGCAGCAGGATTAAAATATCGGACCGATAATGTAGAAGAATTAAAGAAACAGATTCTGGACAGAGTAGCAGAGATGAAAAATAAACAGTAATCTATAAATGAGCAAATAAAAAACTGCACAAAATTATAAAACCGAAGTGGAATATAAACACTTGTTGGAATTGTTATTGAGGGAAAAGAAGAGGAGAGTTTGTATGGGAAAGATAATCGAAGGTCTCTGGGATTGCCCGTTTTGTGGGAATAAAAGGATTAGAGCCGGTCAAAAAACCTGTCCCGATTGTGGGCATCCGCAGGACGAAAATACAAAATTCTATATGCCGGATGAAATTAAATATGTTTCTGAGGAGGAAGCAGAAAAGATCAGCCGTAATCCGGACTGGCAGTGCAGCTTTTGCGGCAGTCTTAACAGCGACGATCTGAATGTCTGCAAAAACTGTGGTGCCACAAAAGAAGATTCGGAGAGAAACTACTTCGAGATGAGGCAGCAGGAAGAGGAAAAGAAACGAAAGAAAGAAGAGAAAAAAGAATCCTGCCAGAAAAATATCCCCCCAAATACACCAAAGAAAAAGCCACTGCTGAGGCGGGTGCTGCTCATTCTGGGAATCTTCGCAGCAATCATTTTTGGCATGATGTCATGCCTGGCACCGAAGGTCAAAAATGTAACAATTGATGACTTGGATTGGGAAAGAACCATTGACATTGAAGAGGTTGTAACTCACAATGAAAGTGACTGGTCGCTGCCCGATGATGCGAGGCTGCAATATACAAAAAGTGAAATTCAATCCTACAAAGACGTTCTCGACCATTACAAGACAGTTACAGAAACCAAAACACGCAGCGTCATAGACCACTACGAAGAGAAGAGTTCTTATGTTGATCTTGGAAATGGATATTTTGAGGAGCAAACGGAAAGCGTTCCGGTATATACTGAGGAAACCTACACCGAAGATGTAGAAAAACCAGTCTACCGGAAGGAGCCTGTGTATGCTACAAAATATTACTATGAAATAGACAAATGGACAGTTGTCGATACTGCAAAAAGTTCCGGTAATGATCAGAACCCTTCCTGGCCGGAACCAAAACTTAAAGACGGACAGAGAACAGGAGCAGAAGAAGAGCATTATTTTGTGACCGCTACATATGAGAAAAAGGAGGGCAAGACCGAAACAGGAAGATATGAAATGGATTTTTCTCAATGGAAAGAACTTAAAAAAGGCGAAAAAATAGAATTAAAAATTGATGCTGCTGGATTCGCAGAGATTAATCAAAAATAAGATATAGATATACCCGGAGGGATACTTCGAACCTTTATTAAACAAGGAGATTCATAGTTTTGGCGTGAGTCTCCTTGTTTAATGCTTTTCTCATGTTATAAGGTAACCCGCATCATTGCATTTGTGCAATGCCTGCAGGCAGATATTGCTCCGTTTATTATACATGTGGAGAATAAAGAGGAGTACGAAGGGCGACTGGACAGCCTGGCACGACTGGAGCAGCTTTTCAGGGTAGAGCAGCGGCGGTTCTACAGAGAGACAGAACCAATGGTGGTTGATCAAGTATAAGAGATATTGCGGCGGGGAACCCCGTCGCTTTTCTGCTGCGTGGAAACCAAGCAGGGTAGCAGCCAAATCAGAATCGGGTTCTGATTGTAGTATTATTTTCTCAAATAATCGGCGATTGCCTTAAAACAGGAAATTGGATTCTCTCCGCGGAAACTCCCATATCCACTAACTCAGCATTATAGAAAGAGAAGATTGGTTTTCCGCGGAGAAAAGATATTACAGTTTTGCGCAGACACGCTCATAAACTGTCTTCAGAAGTTCGTCTCCCCTGCGGCATTCTGAAACAAACGAAACGACTGCGTTTTTTTTCGGAAGGATCATAGATATCTGGGAGTATTTTCCATCCGCCCGGAAAGAATTATATTCACCACGCCAGAAAAGATAAGCATAGTATCCAACATCAGCTGCCTTTGTACTTTCTTCTATCCATTTCTCAGACAGTATCTGTTTTCCATTCCACTTGCCTTTGTTAAGATAAAACAGTCCAAATTTGTGAAGTTCAGAAAGGGTCAGAAATAATCCGCCGGCTCCAAAACTGTTTCCAAGTGGATCAGTCTCCCATGTAGGACGTTTTATTCCAAGTTTGGAAAAAAGTCTGGGTGTAAGGTAAGAAACCAGATCGCAGCCGGAGCGTCTTTGTACAAGAATGCCTGCCAGATAGGGGCCAACGTTATTATACACAAAATGTGTACCCGGCTTATACTTAAAGGGAATAGCCAGAGACATTTTTACCCAGTTATCTTCTTCATATAAAGGTCGTTGTTCTCCCATCAGACTGCCCTTCTCCTGTCCAAGGCACATGGTAAGAAGATCACGAACAGTTGCTTCTTTCAGGTTCTCATCTATACACTCCGGTAAGTCACCTGAAAATGCTTCTGTTAGTTTTTCATTAAGATCGATCAGCCCTTCCTGAACAGCAAAGCCAACTGCACAGGATGTGAAACTCTTTGTTGCAGAATAAATATTCCTTCTGCATTCCGGTTCGCTGTACCACTCTGCTGCAAGTTCATTATCTTTTGAAATTTTGATTCCAAGAACATTATATTCTTTTGCTTTCTTAACAAAATCTGAAATATCCATAATATTTACACCCTTCTTGTCCTTAAATGTATTTTATTACTTTTATATTAACACAAAAATGGTGGATAAACCAGTTATTGCAGAAGGTGATTGCCTACATTATAATAAGAGAACGTGCTTGTATAGATTGACGTGGTAACAAATGATATACTGATGATAACAATCGGGATTTGGAAAGGGGTGTGAAAAACATCGAAACCCGAATAAAATCATCCTCAGTAATAAATGCCTTAAAACGGGCGATTGTTAAGCAGGAGCATTGTTTTATAAAGTTGTAAAGTGGTGTAAAGGATAAAAAAGTTAGATTACTGTTAAGCGTATATCAGAAGAATGTCAGGGCAATTTCTTTTTACCAAAGAGAAGGATTCATTATTCAGTGTGAACAGTTGGATAAATTTACTGGTGAAAAAGAATATGTAATGAACTGGGAGTCAAATATCAGAAATTGAGGAATAATTGAAATGGAGGCGTTATAATAACATGAAGATTGAAGGAAATCAGAAAGAACTGGATGCAATGGCAGAATTTCATAAGGGAAATCGTACAGAGGGGCTAAGACTGCAAGAAGAATTTGCAGCGGAATTTCGTAAGGAATACAAAGACAAAGATCATTGTCCTTGCCTGAAAGCCTGTCGCTACCATGGAAATTGTAAAGAATGTGTAGCAATCCACAGGGCACATCAGGAGCATGTTCCAAACTGTATGCGACCGTTGATTAATAAAAAGCTGAAATTGATGTCAGAATTAACAGAGCATACCCTGGCAAATGAAATAGAAGCTCCACATGAGATTTTAAGAAAATAAGTAAGTCAAATCCTGGTTTGTGTAGCTGAGAAAAATTAAATATGCGGAGGGAAATCTATTGAAGGAAAGTACATATCAAACTTCTTGTGGAACGCTCCATTATTAAACTGTTGGAGATTTCATGCATTGATTGTAATACTGCTAAATTAAATGATGTAAATATGGCATGTAACTTAAATATCAATACTGGAGATTTTCTTTCATTTGCGGATTATTTTTTTGATGGATTTGTTGTGGACTGGGTGGTCCAGGATCGGATCAATAATGCAAAAAGACAGGTAGAAGAAGCAATTCGAAGAACCGAAAGCATAGTCAGTCAATTACAGCGTATGTAAGGTAAAGGCAATGAATCAGAAATGGTCCATTACCTTTCGGGCAGTATGGATTATTTTAATTTTGCTTTTTCGGCATTTAAGAGTTCAAGATTGAGCCCCTGTTCCCCGGCTGTCTTATCTACCCAAAGATTCAAAGAGTCTATAGCTAAAGAAATTTCATCAAGTTTTTTACTGATATAAGCAAAATCCTTCATTTCATCATCGCTGATTTTACCGTCACGTGCAATTTGAATCAGGCGGCCGGTAAGAGGATTGATTTCATTTAAGCTGGCAATTGTCTCCAAAATGATATTTGACAAATTAGTCACTTCTATTTCAGGAACATAACGTTGACCTATTTCGCATTTGTGAGAGCAGTAATAATTGCAAAGATCTGGTCTTTTATAGGCATCTGCCATCTGGAGGATATCATAAGGCGTTGGTTCTTGTGTTTCATATTCGAATTTTTCAATTTTTGAATCAGAGACAGCAGTCATTTTTTCACTGGCCTCTGCTCTTGTAAGTCCTGCCGCTTCTCGGCAAAGCTGGTAAATAGTTTTGTCTTCCCTGGTGGATTGTTTACCCATGAGAATTCCTCCCTCGTATATCGCTAGGCATGAGGATTACCTGTCTTCCAGGCCACATGCTGCGCGGTTATTTCATAATATATTTTATTATACTTGATTTGTAAGCTAACAACAAGTAATTGATGGTATAATGTCCATAGGCGTTACTGTTCACTGGTAATATCCCGCGAGGTGTTTTTTGTGAGCGAAGGTCACAGAAAACCCGAGACATACTGCGCGAATTTATGCGATTAGCATAAATTCTGTGCATCGCGAAGCGTGTTGCTGGGAACGGAGTGAACAGTAACCCATAGGCAAATGAGAGAATGTCGCCTGTTATGCGATTTCAAAAAGAGAAAAGAGTGTTATTCTGAGATATAAGAATAAAGAATCAGGAGGAGAATGATATGAGTAAAAAAGGATATAGCAAATCAGGATTATTTGGCTGCATCAACCATTATGATGCAAATGGAAAGAAGGTAGGTGAGAGTCGACCGGGATTTTTTGGCAGTATGAATGATTATGATGCTAATGGTAATAAAATCGGACATAGTTCTCCGGCTTTTTTGGGAGGCATGAATCACTACGATAATAATGGTCACAAAGTAGGCGAGAGCCGTCCTGGATTCTTTGGCAGCATGAAGCATTATGATAATAAGGGGAATAAGCAGGGACATAGTGAGCCAGGATTGTTTGGTGGATATAATCATTACGATGAATAAGAACTGTAAAGGCGGTACAGATATGGCACAGCAGAAAGAAGGCGATAGTATGGGATTGTTCAAAAAGAAAAACGTTAAAAAATCTTATGATAGAGAATGTATGAAACCAGTAATTCGTGCAAGTATTTGCACAGGTGAGCAGGTGGCAGGATTCAAAGATATGCAGACTGGAAAACTGGAAGAAATCATGCTGATCAAGTCTCCCAAGGACTTAGATGATTTTAAAAAAATATATGGGATAACAGAAAAAATCGAGAAAGAATACTGAATGAGGATAAATATGCAGAGGGCGGATAAAAACTATAAGGATTTAAAACAAAAACAGAAAAGTGTAATAGCCGATAAAACATACAGTATGTATTCAGATTTTTCTTTATTGCAGGTTACACTTCCGGAGGTACACCATATGGTGTCACCTGGGAAGAAATGGGGATGAAACCATGGGAAGATTTGGAAGAAAATGAGTAAACAGATAAGCGTAAAAAATCTGGAACTGTATCAAAAAAACAGCAAGACGTACGCTTATGTCCATGCGGTATAACAGGATTATATCCTATGGATGTGGTGCTTTGCCAAAACTGATAGAAAAATCAACGGAGGTTAAATTCAATGAAAGTAATGCTTGTTAACGGAAGCAGTCATCTGCATGGAACAACAATGACAGCTTTGGAAGAAATGATAAAGGTATTTCATTCAGAAGAAGTAGAGACAGAGGTTGTTCAGCTTGGAGGAAAGTCGATAGCAGATTGTCTTCAATGTAATGTCTGTCAAAAAACAGGAAAGTGTGTGATTAAAGATGATGGCGTGAATGAATTTGTTGAAAAGGCCAAAACAGCAGATGGCTTTGTATTTGCAACACCAGTATATTTTGCGCATCCAAGTGGACGCATTTATGATTTCCTGGACAGAGCCTTTTACAGTGCCGGAGGCTATGATGCTTTTAAATTTAAACCGGGTGCTGCTGTTGCAGTAGCAAGAAGAGGAGGAACCACAGCAGCGCTTGATGGGATCAATAAATATTTTGGGATTGCGCAGATGCCAGTCGCCGGTTCTACCTATTGGAACATGGTGCATGGACTTTATGGAGAGGAAGCTTCTCAGGATGAAGAAGGTATGCAGACTATGCGGAATCTTGCACGAAACATGATATGGATAATGCGCTGTTTTAAACTTGGAAGAGAGAGCGGTATTTTGTATCCGGAAACAGAAACTGATGCTTGTACCAATTTCATAAAACGAAGTGATACGTTACGTTAAGCCGATGGCTTTAATTGGAAGTTTTGGAATTAAAAGCTGCATGAAAATGTGCTATGATAAAATTGATAAATTAGGATTTAGAGGATGTGAATGAGCAGCATGAAGAAAACAAAAGAAGGAATTAATTTGAAAAAACTCCTTAGGCTGAAGAATACAGGCAGTATCTTTGTGATTGCGGGGCTTTTGATGATTTTTGTAATAGCGTCGTACACATATATTCTGCAAAGTTCTTACACTAAGACCGCCCTTGAAACAGAAATCACACGTGACACAGCGAGTGCAGATGCAGTACACAAACTTGTGAATGGAAGAATCGGCAAAGAAGATTTTGATCAAATCAAAGATCAATCTGATGAAAAGAAGCAATTATATAAGGATATTTCTTCATATTTCAATGAAATCAGAACACTGAATTCTACTCGATATATTTACACCGCTAAAAAAAATGAAGAAGGAAAACTCGTTTATGTGGTAGACGGTTTGGATCCGGATGCGAATGATGTAAGACACCCTGGAGATTATATTGAGGAAGAAATGGTTCCGTATATTGATAGGGCTATTTCTGGGGAGAATGTGTACTCTCAGGATATCATTGATACAACATGGGGTCCGATTTTTACGGCTTGCTATCCTGTAAGCGCAAACTATGATGGGACAGGAGAAACCATTGGCGCATTTTGCATTGAAATGGATATGCAATCAGCTTATGGAATGGTTGAAAAGACGAATCATATTTCCATCATCTGCGGTTTAGTCGCAGGAGTTGTATTGCTTTTAATTTGTCTATATACCTATTATGTTTACCAGAAAAGCAAGGCAGAAGAGCAAAAACAAAAACAATTACTAATGACCGCCGCTGAGGAAGCAGATGCTGCCAACAAAGCAAAATCTGCGTTTTTGCTTAGTATTAGCCATGACATCAGAACGCCGATGAATGCCATTATTGGATTTACAAACATTGCGCTTCACCAGAACACGGTTTCAGATATTCATGATAGCTTGGAGAAAGTTCAAAAAAGTTCGAATCATCTTCTCTCTTTGTTGAATGACGTTCTGGATTTTACTCGCATTGAAAGTGGAAAAGTTACTATTTCGCCCGAGCCAATGGACATTACTCAATTGACAGATAACGTCCAGGCGATTATGAATGGACTTCTTTATAATCGAGATCTTAAGTTTGAAGTACATCGAGAAATCTCAAAGAACCCATATGTCCTTGCGGATGTTGTGCGTATCCGAGAAGTTTTGGTGAATCTTCTTGGCAATGCTGTGAAATTCACAAAGGACGGCGGAAAGATTACTTTGGATATCAGCAGTTACCCAGGAGCGGATGAGAAACATATCATAACTCGTTATGTTGTTCGAGATAACGGTATTGGCATGAGTGAGGAATTTACAAAAGAAGTTTTTGAGGAATTTGCACAGGAAGATTCCGGTGTGAGAACGCAGTACCATGGAGTTGGACTGGGGATGGCTATCGTAAAGAAGTATGTAGATATGATGGGTGGAACCATTTCCGTGCAGAGTAAAAAGCATGAGGGAACCACATTTACTGTGGATATTCCTTTGGAAATTACAGATAAGGAATGTAATAAGTCAGACACAGGTTTTTCTGAAAAGGTAAATCTTACAGGTGTGAAAGTCCTTCTTGCAGAGGATAATGAGCTGAATGCAGAAATTGCGACCGTGCAGCTGGAAGAGTTTGGAATGAATGTAGAAAGAGCTGTAGATGGAAAGAATGCTGTTGAGATTTTCAGAAATCATCCGGAAGGCACATTTGATGTAATCCTGATGGATATCATGATGCCTGAAATGAACGGTTATGAAGCGGCAAAAGCAATCAGGGCGATGAATGACAGACCGGATGGAAAAAACATTCCTATTATAGCAATGACAGCCAATTCATTTGCTGAAGATGTTCAGGCATCGCTGGATGCAGGAATGAATGCACATTTGTCAAAGCCGATTGTGATTGAGGAAGTTATAAAAACGATTTTAAGGTATGTTCATAATGATTAGCAGAGGTTCATGAATTAGTGGAATACAATTGACAGGGCTAAAAGATGACAATGCAGGAGTGCTATAAAGCTATCGGAGGAAACTATGAGGCTGTTTTGGGACGCCTTCACAGCGAAGCACTGATTCAGAGATTTACATTAAAGTTCCTTGAAGACCAGAGTTATCTACAGTTAAAATAGGCATTGGAAAATAAAAATTATGAAGATGCTTTCCGCAGTGCGCACACATTGAAAGGGGTGTGTCAGAATCTTTCCTTTGACCGTCTGTATGAGGTTAGGATTATGAAAACCCATAGTGAGCTTGGCGCGGCTATAATTAAGGATATGGACTTTTCACAAGATTATCTACTGGTACATACCGCATGGGAAATCTGCAGATGGCACCATGAAAGATGGGATGGAAAGGGCTATCCGGATGGATTGAAAGGTGAAGAAATACTATCTGATTTAAAATAATTCAACTACTTTCGACATTACTATAAATCAAAACAAATTGATTGACAAAGAAAACCTAGAGTTTATGCGGGATTAATGGACTTTATAATCGATGTAACTGTCAAAGACCCGGCTGCCCTGATTGTTTCATTATCAAATTGACATCTGATTATTGTATAGTATAATTACAATTAAAAACACCGAAGATAAAAGACGGAGGAATTATATGAAAGCACATAAATATTGGTCAGTAGGAGCATTGATCACAATGATTGGTACTTTTTACACTGGGCATAAAGGGTTAAAATCAAGCCACAAATACTTTGCGTTAAGCTCTATGCTATGTATGACAATGGCGATATATACAGGGCATAAAATGATTTCCGGGAATAGGAAGAAAAAGGCGAATAAAGAGAAAGTTACAGAGAGGGAGGAATAATTAATGTTGGAAGTAGGGGTCAAGGCACCTGATTTTGAGTTGCCAGATCAAAATGGAAAAATACACAGATTATCGGATTATGCAGGAAAAAAAGTAGTATTATATTTCTATCCCAAGGATAATACAGCGGGATGTACGAAACAGGCATGTGGTTTTTCTGAGAGATATCCTCAGTTTATTGAAAAAGGTGCAGTTATTCTTGGGGTCAGTAAGGATTCTGTATCCTCTCATAAGAGATTTGAGGAAAAATATGGACTGGCATTTACACTTTTAGCAGATCC
>ENA-OQHZ01000166-OQHZ01000166.1-human-gut-metagenome-genome-assembly--contig:-NODE-166-length-55851-cov-9.503120_pt1 | contig 55851 bp, 39 predicted proteins | sample MGYA00242642_ERZ504734 | MGnify/ENA primary metagenome ERZ504734 (study PRJEB26092, sample SAMD00036210) | human gut metagenome | host: Homo sapiens | study: EMG produced TPA metagenomics assembly of...
TCCTTCGACGTTAATTGAAGGGTACCGCCTCGCGGTGACATCGTTTTTATGTCAACCTTGGTCTAACAGAGCCAAAAGAATTGCAGGCGTGTACATTGCACCGCCGAAACGTTGTATCTTTTGCATCATGACGGGGAATCCCCCTCTCTTCATTCGGAGCGGCTGCGGTTTTGGCTTCACTCGAGACCGCAGACGCGCCGTTTGCGTGTACCTCGTGCAATAGGACGGGTGGGCCCGTGTCCCCGACTTCTTGCGCTTCTTTTTTTATCATATCACTTATCTAGACAAGTTAATACGGTTTCTATGTTCGGTCAGCGGTCGATAATTGACGGTGAACGGTTTATTTCAAATAATTTACCTGTTATTGCCTGTTTGTCGTAATTCTTTAAAACCAAAAAATTTATCAACTTGTCTAGATATGCTTGTATAAGGATGTTTACATACCTATACTTCGATACAACATTCACCGCCACGTTAAGGAGTCACCATGAAAAGTGCGGTCTTCTATGGAAAGCACGACCTCAGAGTCGAGGAATCGGCAAAGCCGGCCGTGGGCAGGCGCGACGTTCTGATCAACGTCAAAGCTTGCGGCGTCTGCGGTACCGACGTTCATATCTATGAAGGCGACAAGGGTGCAGCCGACGTTACCCCGCCCACGATCCTTGGTCATGAGTTTGCGGGCGTTGTCGAGGCCGTGGGCAGCGACGTCGCTGGCTTTAAACCGGGCGATCGCGTGTGCATCGACCCAAACCATCCCTGCGGCTGCTGCGAACCCTGCCGCGACGGAATCAACCACTACTGCGAGCATATGACCGGTTACGGCACCACCGTTAACGGCGGCTTTGCCGAGTACTGCTCCGTCGATATGCAGCAAGTCTACAAGTTGGGCGATCACACCAGCTTTGAGCAGGGTGCTATGACCGAGCCCGTCTCCTGCTGCCTGCACGGCATTGATATGTGCAACATCAAGCCCGGCAGCACAGTTGTCGTTATCGGCGGTGGCATGATCGGTCTGCTCATGATGCAGCTTGCCAAAAACGCCGGCGCCACCAAGGTCGTCTTGCTCGAGCCCGTCGAGGGCAAGCGCGAGGTTGCGCTCAAACTCGGCGCCGACCTGGCAATTGATTCCATCCACGAGGACGTCCCGGCCCGCCTGAAGCAGGAGGGCGTCGGCAACGTCGATGTCGTTATCGAGTGTGTTGGCAAGCCCGTCACCATCGAGCAGGCCATCCAGATCGCCGGCCACAAGGCTACGGTCATGATGTTCGGCCTCACCAAGCCCGATGAGACAATCACCGTCAAGCCCTTCGAGGTCTTCCAGAAGGAGCTTGTGCTTACCTCGTCCTACATCAACCCTTATACGCAGCGTCGCGCGCTCGAGCTCATCGACTCTGGCAGGCTCGACGTATCCTCGATGGTCGCCAAGGTGGCTTCCCTCGACGAACTCGGCGCCATCCTGTCAGACCCAGCTCTGCGTGCCATGGGTAAATATATAATCGACCCCAGCAAGTAAATCGATTGACACCTGCGCGGACGGCCCTCATCCGTCGTTCACGCACCCAGCTCTAGGAGACCGTCATGGCGCGAGCCATCTTCCAAACTATTTATGACAACGTGAAGCAGTCGATTGACGACGGCACATACGCCTATCAGAGCTATCTGCCTTCGGAGACTGAGCTCACGCAGCTGTTTGACTGTTCGCGCATGACGGTCCGTCGCGCCATCTCGATGCTTGCGGCAGATGGTTACGTGCTCCCCCAGCAAGGCAAAGGCATGCGCGTCATTCGCAACATCAGTGACGAGAAGAGTCGTGGTGGCGGCGGACTCGAGACCTTTAAGGAAATCGCGGTCAACCGAGGCTTTGAGCTCAAGACTGTCACCACCGTCTTTGAGCTCCTCATCTGCAGCAAGGCGCTCTCCAAGATTACCGGGTTTCCCGAAGGCTGTGAGCTCACACGCGCCAAACGCATCCGTTATGCAGACGGACAAGCCGTGTGCTCCGACGACTCCTATTACCTAAGCTCACAGGTACCGGGGCTGACACCCGAGATTGTCAACGACTCGATCTATCGTTACCTCGAAGAAGACCTTGGCATTAAGATTGCCACGGGCAAACGCGATGTAACGATCGAGCATCCCACGCCCGAGGATACGCGCGTGCTCGATCTCGACGACTTTAACGCACTCGCCGTTATACGCGGACAGACCTACAACGCCGACGGTATCCTTATGGAATACACCGAGACCAAACAGGTTCCCGGGTTCTTTTTGCTCCATGAAACCGTGACGCGCAACGGTACCGGTCGAACCGGCCACCAAAGCAGCATGAACTAACCATTTATTAGTTGCGGTGGAATAGTTCCTAGAATGGCCAGCTTAAGGGCAAAACAGGAACTATTCCACCGCAACTTTTTTGGCCGGCGGGGCAGTACCTGTCCCACCGGCCATCATTTACGCTCTTTTAGCTAGTCCGCGAGCTTCTCCACCTGGTCGAGCATCTTGTCGAGCTTGGCCTTTGCCTCGGCCTTGACCTTCATCGCCTCTTCGTGGGCCTTGGCCTTCTGGGCAGCCTTTTCCTCGGCCTCGGGATCGACGACAACCAGATTGGAGGCGTCGTGCTCGACCAGCTTGAGCGCATGCTCGGGACAAACCTTGACACAGGCGCCACAGCCTAAACAATACGTGGACTCCAACGCAAAGCGGCCGCTTCCCACCAAATCGCAGGCGGACGTGGGGCACGCGTTAACGCACTCGCCACACGACGTGCACTTGTCAAAATCGCACTCCGGCGTGCTCACCTGCATGTTCTGGGCAAGCTCGGGATGGTTCTGCAGTGTCGAGAGCACCAGCTGCCGCCCGTGCGTGAGCGAACGGCGACGCTTGGTCGTCGTGGTGCCGCACATGGTGTTGAGCGTGCGCTCCAGCTGGGTAATCTGATGACGATGGGCTTTGAGCTTCTGCGTCACCGAGGCCAGCGCCGCCGTCGCCGGGTTGAGCTTGGTCACTGTCAGGCCCGTCGTGCGGGCGATCTTTTCCATGTACTCCTTGCGTTCGTACTCGCGAAGCTTATGGCACTTGAGGCTCTTGGGGTCGACCTCCAGGCCCAAACCCGTGCCAGACCACTCCTCGGCCTTCGCAATCGCCTCGCCCAGAATGTCCTCACCGCCGGTGTTGCGGCATTTATCGCACACACCCAACGGCAGGTACACACTCACGTTGGGATAGTCCGCCAGTACCGAGAACCAGGTCTCGGCCGTAATATCGCCCACACAGGCGACGACGACCTCGTTTTCGCGCGGCATGCGCTTGAGGGCGCGCGTGCAGGTAACGTAGGCGGTCTCGTGGCTCGTAGCTGCCGAGACGATATCGTCATACAGGTTTTTGGGCGCCAGGCGCGGCGAGATGATCGCCTCGGTCGGACAGGCAGCGGCGCACAGGCCGCACTTGCGACAGGAGTCGAGGATCTCGATGGCGTCTTCCTCGACCTCGATAGCGTTGACCGGGCACACGTCCATGCACGCGGTGCAGCCGCTCTTTTCGTTTTTGCAGGTCAGGCACGGAATGGTATTGCCGCGCGGGCGCTCCTTGTAGTCGGCAGGATTCCACTGCGACGCCGATGGATCGAGTGCATCGCTCACGCCGCCAAGCGGGTTTTTAAGAAAGTCGAAACCCTTGCTGATCTCGATAATGTCATCAAACAGATCGTGTTCCTGCGCCATGCGCGGCCCCTCCCTGAGCAGTGCAAACAAGCAAGAGATAATGATACGCTATCGGCCCACGCCTCGGGCAAATTACACGCGGAGCACCTTTGAGGCAAATAGTCTATGGCCTATCGCCGCCTCGATTGCACAAGGTCAATCAAGCGCCAAGCTATGCCTCGCACATGAGCTGCACGAGCTTTTGTTTGGTCACCTTGGCCTGCTCGTTGGCCATATTACGCTCGTTTCTAAAGACCGCATTTGCAACACCCTGCAGATCGGCATCGGAAATCTCGCCAAGGCCCAGCTCCTCGAGCGTGGTCGGCAGACCGACGCGCTGGCAAAACTCGAGCACCTGATTAAGCTCGGGCGCACGCTCCAGGCGTAGCTGCACCACCAGACCAAATGCCACGGCCTCGCCATGCATGGCCTTGCACTCGGGCAGGATCGTCAGACCGTTGGCGACGGCATGCGCCAACGCCAAGCCACCGCTCTCAAAGCCGACGCCCGAGAGCAGAATATTGCACTCGATCAGGCGCTCAACCGCCGGCGATGTACGGCCCTTTTTGAGGTCGCGCTTGGCAGCGACGCCGCACTCTATGAGCGTGTCATAGCAGGCGCGAGCCGCAGCCAGAGCCAAGTGCCCCGGCGCGCCGCCGTGCTCGTTGGCGCCCCGCGCCGCGGCGCACGAACGCGCCTCGAAGTACGTTGCCAGCGCGTCGCCCATACCAGCGACCGTCATACGCAGCGGGGCCGCCGCGACCACGTTGGTATCGACCACGACCAGGTCTGGATTCTTCTCGAGCATCAGATAGCGGTCGAACGACCCATCCTCGTGATACAGCACCGAAATCGCGCTGCACGGACCATCCATCGAGGCTGCCGTGGGGCATACGCACAACGGCAGCTCGGCATAAAACGCAACGGCCTTTGCGATATCGAGCATCTTGCCACCGCCAATACCCACCACCATGTCGCAATACTCAGCCTGGGCTTCCTTAGCCATTTTTACAACGGCCTCTTCCGTACACGGACCGTCATAAATCTTAAAGAACGGCTCGCTTAGATCTTCATCCAGAAATCCATCGACGATCTGTCTGCACAGCCGATCCTCGGTGCCCTGGTCAAACAAGACATAGGCAGCGCAGCCCAACCATGACAGATACCTGCCCTGACGCGAAAGTTCGCCCGGCCCCTGAACATACCGGCCGGGACCTCCATAAACCACGGGAAGCGCCATACGAAAATCCGCCCTTTCATCAATAACAATTGGCGCAAAGCAACCCGACCCCTTTGCACCATAGCAAAAAGGGGCAAAGCCACCTGCTGGCTTTGCCCCTTCCTTAGCTTGATTTACTCATCCATGAGATAGTAGTGGCCCAGCGCGTCGGCACCCAGGATGGCGTTTGCGACCATCTCGGGCGTCACCTCAAACGGCATGTTGCACATGGTGTCATCGGGCGCGCAGGCGGCTTCGGCAACAATCATGGCCTGCTCGCGCGTAAGCTCGGCAACGCCAAGTTCCTTCATCGTAACCGGCAGGCCCAGCTCAATGCAGAAGCCCAAGACTTCCTCGAGTTTCTCAGTCGGAGCGTCCTCGAGTACCAGCTGGACGATGGTGCCGAAGGCGACCTTCTCGCCGTGGTACATGCCGTGGCACTCGGGCAGCATCGTCAAGCCATTGTGGATGGCATGAGCAGCAGCAAGGCCCGAGCTCTCAAAGCCAATGCCCGAAAGCAGCGTATTGGCCTCAATGATGTGCTCGACGGCAGGAGTGAGCGCACCCTTCTCCAGCGCGACCTTGGCCTTGACGCCATCGGCCATAAGCGTCTCGTAGCAGAGCTTGGCAAGCGCCAGGCCGGCCATACCACCCTTGCCGCCAGCGCAGGTGCCACCGTCGGCATCATGCGTCGCCTGGGCCTCAAAGTAGGTTGCGAGCGCATCGCCCATACCGGAAACCGTCAGGCGCACCGGGCTCGCCGCGATAACCGTCGTATCCATCAGGACGATATTGGGATTTGCCTTAAGGAAGAGGTACTTGTCGAACTGGCCGTCATCGGTATAGAGCACCGAAAGCGCCGAACACGGGGCATCGGTCGAAGCAATGGTGGGGCAAATGATAACCGGGGATTCCAGGTAATAGGCAACGGCCTTCGCGGTGTCGAGAATCTTGCCGCCACCGACGCCGACGATGATGTCGCAACCGTTGTCGCGAGCGAGCGCAACCAGGCGATCGACCTCGCCCTTGGAGCACTCGCCGTTAAAGTCCTCAAACAGCAGCTCGGCCTTAGCCTCGGCAAAACCGCCCTCGATCTTGGCACCGACACGCTTCTTGCCCGAAGGCGTCACGATGACGAGGGCCTTAGCACCGAGCGGCTCGACATAGGAACCGAGCTTGGCCAGCTCGTCCGGGCCCTGGATGTACTTGCTGGGGCTATTGAAAATTGCAGCCATAACTATCCCATTCTCTAAAATAAAAAAGAAAGGGGCTCCGTACAGATACGTGCGGAGCCCCTCGTTACGATAACAAGAGTCGATTAGAAATCGATGTCGGTGTCGTAGTAGCAGGCCTTGAGAATCTTCTCGAAGTCGGCAGCCTTGGTCTCACGCGGGTTCTCGGGCGTGCAGGCGTCGGTCTCGGCGTTCGCGGCGATCTCGGGAAGCTTGGCGAGGAACTCCTCCTCGGAGACCATCTGCGGGTTCTCGGCGTCGACCTTCACGCCACCATTCGCGTAATCCTTGATGGACTGCGGAATGTTGAGCTGGTCGTTGAGGTCGCGAATCTTCTGGACGAGCGCGGCGATGAGCTCCTCGTTGGTCTCGCCGGGAAGGTGCAGGATCTCCTTGGCCACGTAAGCATAACGCTCGGCAGCACGGGGATCCTTGGAGTTCCACTGGATGACCTTGCCCAGGTACATGGCGTTAGCAGCACCGTGGATGATGTGGCCGTTCTCGAAGGCAGCACCGGTCTTGTGAGCCATGGAGTGAACGATGCCGAGCAGGCCCGAGGAGAAGGCGATACCGGCGATGCACTGAGCCTCGTGCATGTGCTGACGGGCCTCATGGTCGCCAGCATAGGACTTGGGCAGCCACTCGACGATCTCGCGGATGCCGTGCAGAGCGTTGGCGTCGGTGAACATGGAAGCGCAGGTGGAAACGTAGGCCTCCATGCAGTGGGTCAGAGCGTCCATGCCGGTGTGAGCGCACAGCTTGGCGGGCATGGTGTAGGTGAGCTCGGGGTCGACGATGGCGACATCAGGGGTGATGTTGAAGTCGGCCAGCGGGTACTTGATGCCCTTGGCGTAGTCGGTAATGACGGAGAAGGCAGTGACCTCGGTAGCGGTACCGGAGGTAGAGGAGATGGCGCAGAAGTGAGCCTTCTGACGCAGCTCGGGGAAGCTGAACGGCTGGATGATGTTATCGAAGGACTCCTCGGGATACTCGTAGAAGACCCACATGGCCTTAGCGGCATCGATGGGCGAGCCGCCGCCGATGGCGATAATCCAGTCGGGCTCGAACTCGCGCATGGCCTCGGCGCCCTTCATGACCGTCTCGATGGACGGATCGGACTCGACGCCCTCGAACAGCTTGACCTCCATGCCGGCCTCTTTGAGGTCGGCCTCAACGTCCTGCAGGAACCCGCCGCGGCGCATAGAGCTGCCGCCAGAAACGATGATGGCCTTCTTGCCCTTGAGGTTCTTCACCTCGTGGCGAGCGCCCTCACCAAAGTACAGATCGCGAGGATTGGTAAAACGTCCCATACTGTGCCTCCTAAACAAGCCCCTCTTAGACTTGCGTATATAACGGAGCACCCGATTGGCTCCGTTAGGACCGTTTTGCGCGTTGCCGGCGATGACAATGCGCGATGTCTAAACGTCTCAACGCTCAGACAAACACTATTCTACCGTTCTGGTTGGTCAGTTATTCACCTAAAGCCGACAATGATGAAACGTTTTTTCTATCCCTGAAGACCCTTGTGGGGCATTCATACTCCCAAGCTGGGCAAACGTTTTATCAAGGTTGACCACATATCCCGGGCAGGACTGTGGCCCTCCAAAATGTGCCCCGTTCGCCGCCAAAAATCGACCGTTTGCGGCACCGTGATACCACTCAGTCGTCCAAGGTGCCGACATTTGTGCGACATCCGTCTTCGTGGTGCAAAGGTGCATGTCCAAGTGCGGCACCCCCGGTGTGCCACATGCGGGTAAACTAGAACCTTATATAGAGACATTTGAACCCTAACCGCAGCAAAGGAGGCCCCATGGCATTCGATCCCATTCAAGAGGATTGCCATCGCCTCGTTCTTGAGGCCTTGCGCCGCGACAATATCCCGCTCACCGACGGTGCCGCCGTAGAGCGTCTGATGGAACAATTCACCCGCAACCCCGCGCCGCTCATCGTGCACGACCGCGACCGCGCCGGGCACCTCATTGCCAAGGTGGTCGAGGCTGTCGACTACCGCATTCCCTTTATCCCTGACGATACCCAGGCAGAGCAAGAAGAGGCCGCTGCCGAGAACATGCTTCGCGAGGCAGCCGCGCTCGACCCCACCAACTGGGACGCCCAGCGCATGCTGACCGCCCTCACCGCCAACTCCAACGAGGAGTACGTACAGTATCTGGTGTCCAAGTGCGACGAGGTGGAGCACGATCTGGCGCTCAAGATCGCCTCGGCGCAGGACCCCTACGAGCGTGAGGCTGCAGGCGATCTGACCCGCCGTCCCTACCTGCGCTGGCTTGCCGCCTTGGCATCGCGCGCCTTCATTAGCGGCCGCTATCGCATGTCGCTCGAAGCCGCAAACCGCAGCCTGGACTTTGCGCCCAACGACCCCGCCGGCGTCCGCCATACTGCGATGCTTGCCATGGCAAAGCTCGAATACCCTGCCGAGGAGCTCAAACGCTTTCGCTCTGCCCACTCCGTGCCCTATCTTGCCAACACGCCGCTGCGCCGTCGTCCCAAGGACGCGGAGCGCGACTTGGACCCGTGGACGCTCATCGCGCTGATGAGCGCTGCCTGGCGCGAGCTGGACTACGAGGGTGCCGAGCGCTACTTGCGCATCCTTGCACGCTCGTGCCCGCACGCAGCCGAGGCGCTCTACTTCCAAACCGAGTTTCCCGATGGCGTCTATGCCCGCGTCAACGTGGGTGTGGGCTCCACCGACGAGCTTGTCCTTGCGCTATCCGAGGCAACGCCGGTACTGCAGGAGGGCTTGGGCGCCCCCGACAACGCCAGCTTTGCCGCCTGGGTCGCCACCAACGATATCGTGCGTTCCCAGATCGACGAGCGCATCCTGCGGGCGGCCGAGCAGGGCTTGCCGTTTAAGGGAGGAGACCTCTAATGGATCCGAGCGTCTACATCCCCGCCTACCTGGAGCGCGCCTACGTTGCGTCGCACCCCGAACTCACCGATGCAGCACGCGAGCTTGTCCATAACGACGTGAGCGTCAACCCTCATAAGTATGCGCAGACCGAGCATGCCCAGGCGCTGCTGTCCTATGCCGGCGTTCACCGCCACCTACTTGACGAACTCCATCGCATCGAAGACATGGGCAGCGACGAGGAGTTTGAGCAGACGCGCAACCACCTGTTCGACGATACGCGCGATGAGCTGCTCAAGATCGTCCGCGTCGACGCGCTGGCCGTCGATGCCCAGCTGCTCGCCATCATTTTGGCGGACACGCCCGTCGACGCCTGTCTGGGCGACCTGATGAAACTCGAGGCGACCACGACCGATTACCTGCAGCAAAGCGTGCCCGGGTTCGACATGGAGGCCCCGCACTACTGGGCCAACAAGGTGCTGGCAGACGGCGTGACGGCGGCCGATCTCACCGTAAGCGAGCCGGCTCTTATCGGGTGGCTCCACACGCTCGAGGCCATCTCGCAGCTGTGCATGGCGAGCGCTCGCTACCGTGCTGCCGCCAACTACGCCCGCCGCGTCCTTAAGGCGGAAGGCTATCCCACCCGAGCTGCAGGCACCGTGCTACTCGCCCTCGCTCGCCTAGAAGACGAGGACGGCTTTTTTGCCCTGGCCCACCAGCTCGAGGAGCAGATGGGGGCCGATGCCCTCGAGAACTCCCCCTGGTACCTGCTCGCCCGCACGATCTTGCTGTTCAAAACGAACAAGATGCGCCCGGCGACACGCGCGCTGCGTGAGTTTGCCAACCGCTGCGAGGGCGGCGCGTTCTTTTTGCTGAACCCCATGTATCAGACGCCGTACCTTCCCTGCCGGCCCGAACCGCACGACCCCTGGGACCTTTCGCATCAGGCAGTTTGGGAGGCCGACGGCATCATCTCGGATACTCCCGACTTTGCCCCCTGGGCCAGCGCTTGCGAAGACGTATCGCAGCTTGCCCAGGAATTTGCGCGCCGTTACGGCTTTTAACGGCGCAAACGTCACGACCATGTCATTTACGTTAGGAACGGCTTCATGAACTTCCGCTCATCTCTCGCCTGCACCTCGAGCGATATCGCCCGCTGGGGGCTGCGCTCCGTCCTTAAGCGCCAGGGCGGCGTACTCCCCGGCCGCATCGCCATGAAGATCGACCCCGAGCTGCTAAGCGACCTCGCGGGCCTTGTCGACCGCAGCGTGGTAATCACCGGCACCAACGGTAAGACCACCACCTCCAACCTCATCGCCGATGCCGTTGCCGCCAGCGGCGCCACCGTGGTATGCAACCGCGCCGGAAACAACATGGAGCCGGGCGTGGTTGGTGCCCTGCTCGAGGCGCGTGGCAACCTTAAGCGAACCGCCAGCAGCAAGCGCGTAGGCGTCTTTGAGTGCGACGAGCTCTACACGGTGCGCGTCCTGCCCAAGCTCAAGCCGACCTACTTTGTGCTGCTCAACCTGTTCCGCGACCAGCTGGACCGCTACGGTGAGATCGACCACACCCAGGACGTCATCGCCCACGCGCTGGAGCTTTCGCCGACAACGACGCTCATCTATAACGCCGACGATCCGCTGTGCGCCTCGATCGCCGCGCGCGTCCCCAATATGAGCATCGCCTTTGGCATCGACGGCGCCACGGACACCGAGTCCGATCGCATTAGCGACTCGCGTTTTTGCTCGCAGTGCAACGCGCCGCTGGAGTATGACTATGTGCAATACGGCCAGCTCGGCGCCTACCATTGCCCCTCGTGCGGTTGGGCACGCCCTGCGCTTGTCCGTCGCGTGACGGGCGTGGAGCTCGGCTGCGACGGCTACGATTTTGACCTGGTCTTTGGATCTGCGTCCAACGCGGCTGCCGTACACATCGCCACGCGCTACAACGGTCTGTACATGGTCTACAACGTTGCCGCCGCATTCTTTGCCGCACATGAGTTGGGCGTGGATACGGCGCACCTGCAGCCCACGCTCGATGCCTACGTCCCCGCCGGCGGACGCATGGGCCGCTGGAACATTGCCGGCCGCACCGTCGAGGCAAACCTGGCCAAAAATCCCGTGGGCTTCGATCGCCAGATTCAGTCCATTAAAACGGCAGGCGGCAGGCTCTGCGCCTTCTTCCTGAACGACAACGACGCCGACGGCCACGATGTCTCGTGGATCTACGACGTCGACTTCGAGCGCATCGCCGATACCCCAGGGCTTATCGCCTTTGTCGGGGGTACGCGCGCGCACGATATGCAGGTACGCCTGAAGTACGCCGGCATCGACGCCGCCATCATCTCGAATATCGAGCAGGCGATCGGCGCCGTGGCAGACGAGGAGGCTGGCGATACTTTCTACGCCGTCGCCAACTACACGGCCTTCCCGCCGCTGGTCAAGGAGCTCGACGAGCTTAAGGGCGCCGATGCGAGCTCGGTTGCCTCCCACGCCGCAACGCGCGCCAATGGCAGCGCTGTCCCCACCGATATTGCGCCGGTCGAGCTCTCGCGCCCCCTGCGCATCGTCTACCTGTATCCCGATGCCCTCAACCTCTATGGTGACGGCGGCAACGTCATTGCCCTCGAGCGCCGCTGCGCCTGGCGCGGCATTCCCGTGCGTGTGGACGAGGTCCGCATGGGCGAGTCGCTCGATCTCGCCGACGCCGACATCGTTATGATGGGCGGTGGCTCTGACCGCGACCAGCTTGCCGTGGCACACGAGCTGCTCGCTCAAAAAGACAAGGTCGCGGCCTATGTTGAGGATGGCGGCTCGCTGCTCGCCATCTGCGGCAGCTATCAGCTGCTCGGCCGTTCGTACTATATGGGTGAGAATCGCATCGAGGGCCTGGGTGTCATTGCCGCCGAGACCGTGCGCGGCTCCGACCGCCTGATCGGCAACGTCGCCGTCAAGACCGACCTGGCACCCGAGCCCTTTGTGGGATTCGAGAACCACGGCGGCCGCACTCTGCTCGATGCGGAGGCCACGCCGTTCGGAACGTCCGTCGTCACGGGCACCGGCAACAACGGCGACGACGGCTTTGAGGGCCTCATCTACAAGGGCGTCATCGGCACGTACCTACACGGACCGGCACTACCCAAGAACCCCGAGCTCGCCGACTGGCTCATCGCCCACGCTCTCGAGCGCCGTGGCGATGCACAGACCACCGCTCTGCTGCCGCTCAAACCCCTCGACGACGCTTACGAGCACGCCGCCCACGACGCCGCGATGACGCTCCTCCCCTAACGACCCAACCACCACAAAGGGGACAGGCACCTTTGTGGTGGTTTTGACCCGCCACGGCAGTTTGCCTCAATCTGTAACATCTAGACCGTTAAAAGTCGTCTTACTGTTACAGATTGAGATGTTTGAATATCGGGATAGAGAGTCAGCTCCTGTGTGGTGGTTTTCCAGTTTACCAACGATATACGCGCCGGCAAAAAAGTCTGCTATACTCTTTCCCGCTGTCCCCATCGTCTAGCGGCCAAGGACGCCACCCTTTCAAGGTGGATATCGCGGGTTCGAATCCCGCTGGGGGCACCACAGAATCTGAGAAGCCCGTTGCCAATTCGGTAGCGGGCTTTTTGCTACCCATGTGCCGGGATTCGAACCCGACAGGGTGCGGAGCTGAGGAAACGCGCAAGCGTTTTCCAGCGCAGCGCGCAAGGAGCGGAGCGACGCAGCGGAAGCGGGCGGCGCCAGCCGCACGCGGACATCCCGCTGGGGGCACCACAGAATCTGAGAAGCCCGTTACCAATTCGGTAGCGGGCTTTTTGCTACCCATGCGCCGGGATTCGAACCCGACAGGGTGCGGAGCTGAGGAAACGCGCAAGCGTTTTCCAGCGCAGCACGCAAGGAGCGGAGCGACGCAGCGGAAGCGAGCGGCGGAAGCCGCACGCGGACATCCCGCTGGGGGCACCAACTTTAAAATGTTCGAACCCGCCGGATGTAAGGTCCGACGGGTTCGTTCTTTTTGCCGTTATAAGACGAAAAGTACTCAACGCCCTTGCGCTAGATGAACAGCTCGCATTCTTTTCGCTCAGAGCAGGCTTTGCTCAACATCTTGGTAGCCGCAGAGAGCATGACGGGATTTACCGCGCGAGCGCCCCGCGGACATACGGCGACACAGCGCATGCAAGAGATACAGGCCTTTTTGTCCACCCACTTGGGATCGTCTTTGTCGATAGCGCCAACGGGACACACTGCGACGCAAGCCCCGCAGGCGGTGCACTCCTTTGTGGCCCTAGGCACCATACCGGTACCCCCGGCTTTCTTATAGGGACGATTACCCGGAATAGCCGGCTCAGAAGCATCTCCTGCAGACATCTTTTGCTGAATCTGATCCGCAAACCCAGCGAGCTGCGCCGCGTCCTGCGCATCAGGCCGACCGGCGGCAAACTGGCGAACAATAGAATGCTCGGCGATGGCAGAAACCGCCGCGATCACCCGAAAGCCCGCATCTTTCGCCGCATCCTCAAGCTCGACCAGCGTGTCCTCATACGCGCGATTTCCGTAAACGCAAACCAGAACCGCCTGCGCACCGTTTCCCCGCATCATACCCAAGCGCTCCGCGGCCACAGCCGGGACTCGCCCGCCATACGAGGGCACCGCGACCACGGCTACATCCTCTTTTGTCATCGCAACTGTGCGAAAACCAAGCCCGCTATCGGTCAGATCTACAGCAACGGTTTCCCCTTCCAACGCATTGGCAATGTAGCCAGACGCCTTTTCCGTTCCGCCGGTCGGGCTAAACACGATATCGAATACCTTCATCGGACAATCCTCCCCTTTACGAACAAACGCCCGAAACGTCCGCATGCCAAAACAGGTTACAACTTTTAAGATGCCCCGCGCGAAACACCTGCTCGGCTGCAAGTTCAGAGCAGGTCCGAGCGACATAAAGAGAAGGGGCCTCGCACAGGCGAGACCCCTTCGCACACAAAATCAAACGTGTCTGTTACACATAGAACAGAATGTCGTCGTAGGTCGGAACCGGCCAGTAGTCGGCGGCCACGATCTCCTCCATGGCATCCACGGCGGCGCGCAGCGTATCCATAGCGGGAACGACCTCATGTGCATACACGTTGGCCTGCTCCTGGCCATCGAGGGCCTCGGCCTTCTGATGCACGGCGTCGAGCGCCTTGATGGAGTCGTTAATGGTGGTGATACCGTTGCAGAGCTTGTTGAGCGTGTTCTGCTCGCACTGCATGGCGGCCTCAGCACCGGCGGCACGAATAGTCTCAAGACCCTTAGCGACCTTGGTGGCATATGCGGTAATGACCGGGCGATAGGTACGACGCGCCTCGCGAACCATCGTGGTGGCCTCGATGTTCATGAGCTTGTTGTACTTCTCGAGCTTGCAGTCGTAGCGGCACTGGGCCTCGGCCTTGGTCAGGACACCCGTCTCCTCAAAGAGCGCAATGGCCTTATCGGAAACAAAGGCGGGCAGGGCGTCGGCCGTGGTCTTGTTGTTGGCAAGACCACGCTTCTCGGCCTCGACGGGCCACTCGTCGGAGTAGCCATCGCCGGAGAAGAGGATGCGCTGGTGGTCGGTCAGCACCTTCTTGCAGTACTCGAGCGCGGCGTCCTGGAACTCATCCTCGGGCGTACCCTCAAGCGCGTCGGCGAAGGACTTGAGTGACTTGGCCACGGCGGCATCGAGCACCAGGTTGGAGTCGGAGACGTTCTGCTCGGAGCCGCAGGCACGGAACTCGAACTTGTTGCCGGTGAAGGCAAACGGGGAGGTGCGGTTGCGGTCGGTGTTGTCCTGCATCAGCTTGGGCAGGGTATCGGCGCCCAGGTCGAGCACGCCGCGCGTGGCATGGACGGAAGCCTTGCCATCGATGATCTTCTCGACGACCTCGGTAAGCTGGTCGCCCAGGAAGATGGACATAATCGCCGGAGGAGCCTCGTTGGCGCCCAGACGATGGTCGTTGCCGGCCGAGGCAACGGAGGCACGCAGGAGCTCCTGATAGTTATCGACGGCCTCGATCACCGCGGTGAGGAAGACGATGAACTGCAGGTTGTCGAGCGGGGTGTCGCCCGGATCGAGCAGATTCTCGGACTCGGTGCCAAGCGACCAGTTGTTGTGCTTGCCCGAACCGTTGATGCCCTCGAAGGGCTTCTCGTGCAGCAGGCAGACCAAGTCGTGGCGGGAGGCGATGAGCTTCATCTTTTCCATCATGACCAGATTCTGGTCGATGGCCTCGTTGACCTCGCCATAGACCGGTGCGAGCTCATGCTGGCAGGGAGCAACCTCGTTGTGCTTGGTCTTGGCGGGAATGCCAAGCGCCCACAGTTCATCGTCCAGGTCCTTCATATAGGCCGAGACGGTGGGGCGGATAGCGCCAAAGTAGTGCTCCTCGAGCTCCTGGCCCTTGCAGGGAGCAGCGCCAAAGAGGGTGCGGCCGGTGATGACCAGGTCCTTGCGCTTGCGATAGGCGTCCTTCTTGATCAGGAAGTACTCCTGCTCGTCGCCCACGGAAGGAACGACCTTCTTGGGGGTCTTGCCAAACAGCGCCAAAACGCGCTTAGACTCACGCGAGAGCGCGGTCATGGAACGCAGCAGCGGGGTCTTCTTGTCCAGGGCCTCGCCCGTGTAGGAGCAGAAAGCCGTGGGGATGCACAGGACATCGTCCTTGATAAAGGCGGGGCTAGTGGGATCCCAAGCGGTGTAGCCACGGGCCTCGAAGGTAGCGCGCAGGCCGCCGTTGGGGAAGCTGGAGGCGTCCGGCTCGCCCTGGATGAGGTTCTTGCCCGTAAACTTGGTAATGGCGGTGCCGTCGTGGTTGGGCTCCAGGAAGCTATCGTGCTTCTCGGAAGTAATGCCCGAAAGCGGCTGGAACCAGTGCGCGTAGTGCGTCGCGCCCTTGGAGATGGCCCAGACCTTCATGGCATGGGCAACGGCGTTGGCCACGTCCAGGTCGAGCGGCTCACCGCCCTCGAGGGTTGCAGCAAGGCGCTTCCAAATGTCCTTGGGGAGGTAATCCTTCATGACTTCCTCAGAGAACACCATGGTCCCGAAGCGGTCAGTAAGTTCGGCCATACGGAACTCCCTTCGTATCGGCACCGCGTGAGAAGCGGTGTTGATTACTAACGAACGAGTCATAGCTTAGACTCGCCGTGTTTCCGCGACATTACCGTTATGTTGCCGTCGCGAAACCAATCAATGAGGTTACCCTATCGAGGCGGCGTTGCCACCCTCAACAGTCAATCAACTGCATAAATTGCAGACCTCTCCCCATGGTTTAAGGGTGGTCAATGTAGGATGGGGCTCTATTAACTGGTATTTCGCATCAGATACCATTCAATATAGCCCCATCCTACATTGACCGCTCTGTTATAGGAAATGCCGATAGCAAGGCATCTTTGATTGGTATCCCCAAATAGCGAGTGAAACTCCATCGTGGCACAGTGGTGCTGTAGAATCCTTACAACACATCACACTATTCCGTATCTAGAGGAGCACGATATGCGCGTCGACGAGGTTTTTAAGCAGGCAGCATCCCAGGGCACCGCGCCCGTTTCGTTTGAGATGTTCCCGCCCAAGGGCGAGCTGACCCTCGATACGGCTCGCGAAGTGGCAGGCAATCTGTGCAAGCTTTCGCCGAGCTTTATCTCGGTCACCTGCTCGGCCGGCGGCTCTGGTAACGGTGCCACCACCGCCCCCATCGCGCATATGATTTCGAGCGAATTCGATACGCCCTCGGTAGCGCACCTCACCTGCGTGGGCCGCACCCACGCCGACATCGCCGCCAAGATCGACGAGTATCGCACCGCCGGCATTGAAAACATCCTGGCCCTGCGTGGTGATCTTCCCGCTGGCGCGACCGAGGACGACAAGCCCGCCTCGGACTACGCCTACGCCCGCGACCTTATCCCCGAGCTCGTCGACGCCGGCTTTTGCGTGGGCGCCGCAGCCTACCCCGAGGGCCACATTGCCTGCGAGGATCTCAACCTCTCGGTCGAGCACCTCAAGCAAAAACAGGACGCCGGCGCGAGCTTCTTTGTGACACAGCTCTTCTTTGATAACGAGTGCTTCTATCGCTTCCGCGAGCTTGCCGACAAGGCCGGCATCACCGTGCCCATTACCGCGGGCATCATGCCGTTTATGGGCAAGTCGCAAATCAGCCGCATGGTCTTTATGTGCGGCGCGTCGCTGCCCTCCCCCGTCATCAAGATTCTCGCCAAGTACGAGAACGACCCCGAGAGCCTGCAGGCAGCCGGTGTAGATTATGCTGCCCGTCAGCTTTGCGACCTCAAGGAGCACGGTGCCAACGGTCTGCACCTGTACACTATGAACCGTCCTGCAATCGCCGCGACCATTATGGAGCGCCTGGGGTAATGGAAAAACCGCACGCCGATATGACCGTTGTTGAAGTGCCGGCCGACCTTGCGTCGCCGGCGCTTTACCGTATCGACGCTGCCCACCACCCTCGTGTCGACCGTGCCGAGATGCTGCGGTATCTGGGCTACGGCGGCCAGCAGATTGAGCCCGAGCTGTCGCAGCGTATTGAGCTTGTCGTTGAACGTCTGGAACTGGACATTGAGCCCCGTGGCGTGCGCCGCGTATTTGTCATCGATGCCACGGGCGTGGACGAGCAGGGCACGCCTTGCATCCGTCTGGTCGGCACCAACGTTGAGCTGCGCGGTCGTGATATCTATCGACATCTCAAAGATGCCCGCTTTGCCGCGCTCATGGCCTGCACCCTCGGCATGGACGCCGAGCGTCGCCTGCGCACCACGGGAGCCCAACATCCCCTGGAGGGCGCCGTGCTCGACGCCGCGTGCTCCGCTTACGTGGAAGCCGCCGTTGAACAAATGGACCAGCAGGTCAAGACGGACGCCGCCGTTCATGGGCTCGCCGGCAACTGGCGCTTTAGTCCCGGCTACGGCGACTGCCCGCTCTCGGCCCAGCGCTCGATCGTCAACGCGCTCAACGCCACGCGGCTCATCGGGCTTACCGTCACACCCACCAGCCTACTCATGCCCACCAAGAGCGTGACCGCGGTGATCGGCCTGTTCGACGGCGAGGTCCACGACGCCCAGACCCGCCCCACCTGCAATATCTGCCGCATGCGCGAGAACTGCCGCTTCCGCGCCGCCCACACCACCTGCTATTCCAGCCATTAGGAGCCCTCGATGTTTACTCCGCTTATCACTCATGATTCTGACGGCACTGCATTGGCGGCACCCGTTGATGCCGCACGTCGCAACGGTGCCACGTACAAGACGCGCACGATCGACGATCTGCGCATTAAGGACGATCGCCTGCGTGCGGCCATCGAGGGCACGGGACCCCTGTTGTTCGACGGTGGCATGGGCACCATGCTGCAGGCGGCCGGCATGAAGGCCGGCGCCTTGCCCGAGCTGCTCAACTTTGAGGAGCCCCAGGTTATCACTGATATCCAGCGTCAGTACGTCGAGGCCGGCTGCGACGTGATCACCGCCAACACCTTTGGCGCCAACGCCCACAAGCTCGACGGTGCCGCCACCGTGGCAGACGTCTTTGCCGCGGCCGTCGCCTGTGCCCGCGAGGCCGGCGCCCGCTACGTCGCCGGTGACATCGGCCCCATCGGCGCGTTGCTTCGTCCCTTAGGCACCCTCAGCTTTGACGAGGCCTATGACCTCTTTGCCGAGGAAGTTCGCGCCGGCGTCGATGCGGGCGTGGACCTCTTTATTATCGAAACCATGACCGACCTGGCCGAGATCAAGGCGGCGGTCCTCGCCTGCCGCGAGAACTCCGACCTGCCCGTCTTTGCCACCATGACTTTTGAGGAAGACGGTCGTACCTTCCTGGGAACGAGCCCCGAGGTCGCCGCCATCACGCTCGACGCCATCGGCGCCGACGTTTTGGGCATCAACTGCAGCCAGGGACCGGCCGAGCTCCGGGGGCTCGCCGCGCGCATGCTCACCGTAACGGACAAGCCCGTTATGGTGCAGGCCAATGCGGGACTCCCCCATGTAGACGACGACGGTAACACCGTCTTTGACATCCAGGCCCCCGAATATGCCGAGGCCGTCGCCGGCATGATCGCCGACGGCGTAAGCGTCGTGGGCGGTTGCTGCGGCACCACGCCGGCGCACATGGCGGCCTTGCGCATGCTTATCGACAACCACACGCCCAGCCCGCGCCACCGCAAGCCCAGCATGTCGGTCACGAGCGCCCAAACGGTCGTGGACCTTCCCTGCGACGGCCACAAGATCGCCGTCATCGGCGAGCGCATCAATCCCACCGGCAAAAAGCGCCTGCAGCAGGCCCTGCGCGACGGCGACCTGGACTACGTCGTGAGCCAGGGCATCAGCCAGCAAGAGCAGGGTGCCGATATCCTGGACGTCAACGTGGGCCTGCCCGAGATCGACGAGGTCAAGATCATCCAACAGGCGACCGAGCAGCTCCAGGGCTCCACGCTGCTGCCGCTGCAGATCGACTCCACCGACCCCGCAGCCGTCGAGGCAGCCGTGCGCCGCTACGCCGGCAAGCCCATCATCAACTCGGTCAATGGCAAACAGCAGATCATGGATGAGATCTTCCCGCTAGTCGCCCACTACGGCACCAACGTCGTCGGCCTCACACTCGACGAAGGCGGCATCCCCGATACTGCCGAGGCTCGCTTCGCCATCGCCGAGCGCATCGTGGCCGAGGCTGCCCGTTACGGCATCGGACCGGACCGCATCCTCATCGACTGCCTGGTCATGACCGCCTCGACCAACCAGCGCCAGGCCGAACAGATCCTGCGCGCCATGTCCCTGTGCAAGGAACGCCTGGGCGTCAAGTGCGCGCTCGGCGTGTCGAACATCAGCTTTGGTCTGCCCGCCCGCCCGCTGCTGGGCTCGGTCTTTTTGGCTGCCGCCTTCGGCGCGGGCCTGGACGCCCCCATCATGAACCCAGGTTCCAAGCGCTTTATGGATACCGTCTACAGCTATCGCGTCTTGAGCGTTGAGGACGAGGGCTCGACCGGATACATCGAACGCTACGCCGGCTGGACCGATCCGTACAAGATCGCCGCTAACCCGGCAGCAGCTCAAGCAGTATCGAGCGATGCCGCGCCTGCCGCAAGCACCACCGCAAGCGCCGATGACGATCCCATCCGCCACATGGTCGTCTCGGGCCGCAAAGGCGAGATCGCAGCCGAGACCGAACGTCTTCTGGCAGATCACGACGCCATGGACCTCATCAACAACCACTTTATCCCCGCCCTCGACGAGGTTGGCGTCCTCTTTGACCAGGGAAAGTTCTTCTTGCCGCAGCTCATGGCCTCGGCCGAGGCCGCGCGTGCTGGCTTTGACACCATCAAGCGCCTGATGCCCGCCGGCGAGATTGCCGACAAGGGCAAAATCTGCGTGGCCACCGTCAAGGGCGACATCCACGACATCGGTAAGAACATCGTCAAGATGCTGCTCGATAACTACGGCTACACCGTCTTTGATCTGGGTCGCGACGTCGACCCGCAGGAGGTGCTCAAGACCGTCAAGGAACGCGACATTAAGCTCGTCGGCCTCTCGGCGCTTATGACTACCACGGTCGTCGCCATGGAGGAAACCATCAAGCTGCTTCATGCCGAGGTGCCGGGCGTCAAGATCATCGTAGGTGGCGCCGTGCTCACCCCCGAATACGCCAAGCAGATCGGCGCGGACTACTACGCCAAGGACGCCGCCGAAAGCGCGCGCATCGCCGAAGAGGTCTTTGGGCAGTAACACAACGGAAACAACCGAGCACCAAAACGTGCCGCATGCGCCACTTGGCACGTGCGGCACGTTAGAATAGACAAGACTATGCTCGTTTTGGCAGATAGGAGCGCAAGGATGGCGATCACGCCCGCAGAAATCGCGGAAACCCGCGGCATGGTTGAGGAGCAGAACCTCGACATCAGGACCATCACCATGGGTGTTTCGCTCATGGGTTGCGGCGACGAGAACCTCGACCGCATGTGCACGAAGATCTACGACCACGTGACGCACACGGCTGAGCACTTGGTCGAGACCGCCGAGAACCTCGAGCGCGAGTACGGTATCCCCATTGTCAACAAGCGCGTTTCCGTCACCCCGGTGGCGCAGATCGCCGCATGCTGCAAGAATGAGGACCTCACCCCCATCGCGCACGCCCTCGACCGCGCGGCCGAGACGCTCGGCATCGATTACCTGGGCGGCTTCTCCGCACTCGTCCAGAAGGGCATCGGCGACGCCGACCGCCGCGTCATCCAGTCCATCCCCCAGGCGCTCGCTACCACCAGCCGCGTCTGCTCCAGCGTCAACGTCGCCAGCCTGCGTGCCGGCATCAACATGGACGCCGTGCTCATGGCCGCCCAGACCATCATCGATGCCGCCAAACTCACGGCCGACCAGGATTCCGTCGGCGCTTCCAAGTTTGTCTGCTTTGCCAACATGGTCGAGGACTCCCCGTTTATGGCGGGCGCCGTCCACGGCGGTGGCGAGGCCGACGCCGTCATCAACGTAGGCGTCTCGGGCCCCGGCGTTATGGCCGCAGCCCTGGAGACACTGCCCGATTCCGCATCGATGATGGAGGTCGCCGAGAAGATTAAGCAGACCGCCTTTAAGATCACCCGTGCCGGCGAGCTCATGAGCCGCGAGGCCGCCCATCGCCTGGGTGTCGAGAAGGGCATTGTCGACCTGTCGCTGGCACCTACGCCCGCCATCGGCGACTCCGTCGCGCGCATCCTCGAGATCATCGGCGTGGGCACCTGCGGTGGCCCCGGCACGACCTGTGCGCTCGCCATGCTCAACGATGCCGTCAAGAAGGGCGGCGTCATGGCCAGCTCCAGCGTGGGCGGTCTCTCGGGCGCCTTTATCCCCGTGTCCGAGGACGCCGGCATGATCGCTGCCGTCGAGGCCGGCGCGCTTTCACTCGAGAAGCTCGAGGCCATGACCTGCGTGTGCTCCGTTGGCCTGGACATGATCGCCATCCCCGGCGACACCCCGGTCGAGACCATCGCCGGCATCATCGCCGACGAGATGGCCATCGGCGTCATCAACAATAAGACCACGGCCGTGCGTGTGATTCCCGCCATCGGCAAGGGCGTGGGCGACTGCGTCGAGTACGGCGGCCTGTTTGGCCGTGCGCCCATCATGCCGGTGAACCCCAACGCCGGCACCGTGCTCGCCCACCGTGGCGGACGCTTCCCGGCGCCGCTGAACTCGCTCAAGAACTAGCTGAGGGGGACTGGCGAGGAGCCCCGGGGAGGGCAAATATATAAGGTCGCCTGCTCGGACAGTCCTGACTCGCACGGAGAGCACATTAAGTGCTCTCCGGCTCGTGCGGAACTCGCGATCGACCTTATATATTTGCCCTCCCCGGGGCTCCCGCACAACGGGACCTCAGTTGGGTTCTGTCCCGGTTGCAGTTGCTTCGCTCCTGCACCACTTGGCTGGTACGGCGGTTTGGCATTGGAACGGTTCTTTTTCTGATATATGCTGGTTGCGGCTCTTCTTTTGGGAGGGGCCGCTTTTTTGTTGTGAGGGGGATGGCCCGTGGCTGATGGTGTAATTCAATCTGAGCTTCTTTCTGCGGATTGGAATGGCGAATGGATGCGTCTGCAGGCTGATCGGCATCGGGCTGATGATTGTTTTGAGTGGGATAAGCGGGCTCGGCATTTTCGTCCGCTGGAGACTGCCCCGTATGCTCGGGATTTTATAAAACTGCTGGCGCTTGAGCCTGGCGAGTCGGTGCTCGATATGGGGTGCGGGGCTGGGTCGATTGCTATTCCGCTTGCTCGGGCTGGGCATCCTGTAATTGCTGCTGACTTTTCCCCTGCTATGTTGGCCACGCTTGATGCTGGTATTAAGTACTATGGGCTCGAGGATCGCATTACGCCGCTTGAGCTTGCTTGGGATGATGATTGGGATTTGGTTGCACCGGTTGTGAAAGCGGTGGATGTTGCCTTTGCCAGTCGGTCGGTTACGACGACCAATCTAAAAGGTGCGCTTGCCAAGCTTGATCGTACGGCTCGTCGGCGTTGTGCTGTCACGATGGTCGCCAACTCCAGCCCGCGCTATGACCTGCACGTGATGAACGCCATCGGCGCCTCGGTTACCTGCAGTAATGGATTCGTATATGCCTTTAACATCCTTATTCAGATGGGTGCGCTGCCGCAGGTCACGTATTTTGAATCACCCCGTCGCGACACCTTCGATAGCCTTGAGGCGGGCGTAGCGGACTTCTCCCGCATGCTCGAGCATGGCAACGAGGATAAAATCGACCGCTTGCGCGACTATATCGCCCACCACATGATCGAGAACCCCCATGCCGGCGAGCCGGGATCCAAGGGCGTACCGCAGGGACGCTACATGCTCGACCATATCCGTAAGGTCCGCTGGGCCTTTATTGCCTGGGAGCCGGTCTCCGTACCCCGCCCGTAGCCCATCTAAAGCTTGCATCGTCTTCCCGCCCGGCATCCGCATTCTTTGCGAACTGGGCAAACGCGCTCCACACCACGCCGTTCCTGCGCTATCGTGGGAAAGTTCACGTAGATTAAGGCCCCATTGCGGGGCGCCCCATACATAGAAAGCGAGAAACCATGGCACTGACAGGAGCCCAGGTCAAGCAGCTTCGCAGCATGACCCATCACCTCAACCCCGCCATCATCATCGGTAAGTCCGATGTCAACGAGGGCACCGTCGAGCAGACGGCCGCCTACCTGGAGAAGCACGAGCTCGTTAAGTGCTCCGTGCTGGACGGCTCCAGCCTTTCTGCCCGCGAGGCCGCCGAGGAGCTCGCCGAGCACTGCCACGCCGACGTCGTTCAGGTTATCGGCCGCAAGTTCTCGCTGTATCGCGAGTCCTCGCGCAAGGATATCGAGAAGATCAAGCTCGTCTAAAACCGACTGGCCATACCGAGTAGCCTGCGGGCGTCCGAGTGATTCGGGCGCCCGTTTTTTATCGCTCGACAAGCACGCGCTTGAGCCTGCCTTCGACCAGGCGCTCATACAGGCGCCTTGTCTCGGGCTCGGGCACGCCTTGAACCTGCTCTCGCAGGTGGTGCATGTGGCCGCTGTATAGCTCGACAACATCGCGGCGTCGTCCCGCCGCACCGTAAACGCGCATGGCACAGCGAACCATGTCCTCGCGCGCAGTCTCTTGGCGAAGCCCCGATTCAACGAGCCAAATTGCCGATTGCAGGTCATTTTCCTCGAGAGCGGCATTCGCTCCCCTAATCATGCAGTCGATGTACTTGGATTGCATAATGTGGCGCATGCGCGTAAAAAACGTGGGATTGCAACCGGTGGGAACATACAGCGGCCCCGCGTAGAGCTGCTCAACCTTAAGACAAAGCTCAACCAGGTGAGGGCCTCTCGCGCCCATACGGTTTCCCAGGATCTCGCGGCTCAGCTGGTCAAAGAGCCTTACATCGGTCTTAACGTAGTCGCCGTTGAGCCCTATGCACTCGTTTTGGATGAGCACGCACGACTTGCCATCCGGCGTTGGACCCAAAGCCGAGCGCAAGCGCGATACCGTCGAATACAGATTGTTGCGCGCCGCGCTAAACTCGGCATGGGGCCACAACTCCATGGCGATTGTCTCGCGGTCGACCATGGCATCCATGCCCAACGCGAGCCGCTCGGCAAGTGTTGCCGCCTTTTTGCGACGCCACATCTTATCCGTGATGGGAAAGCCGTCGCGCTCGGCGCGAAATGTGCCAAACATGCGCATCTCAATATGGCCGATCGTATCGACAGCCTCAACCTCGCCCGCCTGGAACAGGTGCTCGCTTTCGCCCTCAAAATCATCGCGTAGTGAATACCGCGAAAGCTCACGCACCGGAAGCTTCTTGCGAATCCTGACGGCAGGCTCGCCCAGACAGTGCATCGCAAGACGCGCAAATAGCCGATACGATGGGTCTAAAATCCCCGAGCGATTCATAGACATCCAGGCGGCAAGATCGCTATCGCGGCCCGCAGCGGCCAGGTGCAGCGCCACGATCCAGGCTTCTGAGCCACCGACCTGCGTCTTGCTAATGTCGAGCAGCTCCGCCTCTTCGCGAACCGATACCAGCGACGTATTGCGCAGGTACGCCACGCGCTCCAGCAGCAACGCGTTTTCGCGCATGTACGCAATCGATTCGTCGGCGAGCTTGAGCACCTGAACCGCACGGAACTTCGCGTTGACCGGCCGCCCCTCCGCCAGCGATTGCCAACCCTCCAGCAATAACCCAAACAGCTGAATTTGATTGTCACGAACACGCACCGCAAAGCGGTCGAGCTCGCCAAACGCCACATCGTCGGTCACGGGCAAGCCCGCGAGCAGGCGCCGCGCCGCGAGCACCATACGCAGCCAAATGGATGGCGCCTTAAGCCCGCGGATATCGAGCGCCTCGAGTATCTGCGCCATCTTGTCATCGCGCTCGTCGGGTTTAGCAAACGAGCCGTCGAACAGCTCCACCAGCATATGGTCGGCCTGTATGAGAATCCCCGCGATGTCGAGCTCGCAATCATAAGCTTTGCACGCCTTGAGCTTCGCGAGAACATTGCCGTCTTCCGCTCGCTCGGTTAGGTGGCGCTTGACCTCGATATGCGCGGACAGCATGTCGAGCACCTCGCAGGATGTCTGTTCTTGCACAACAGGGTTGGCGGGAAGCCCCAGGTCATTGTCGCCGTAAAAGGCGATAGTAAGCGCCTGGGCTATTTTCCAGGTAGCGGGGTCGACCTCGCGGGCCGCCTGGTCACCCGCACGTTCGATAACGGACGCCATATACCTTGCGAGCTTTGTATTGCACACGCTGACAGCCGCCAGATACACGCCGAGTGCCTCGGCGGCTGTCGGCTCTTGCTCCTGCTTTTCCGCATTGATCATCGCCGATGCTGCACGGCAAATGTCCCCTCCATGCCCGGTCAGGGCAAGATCGGCCCCATACTGCCCGGCAAGCTCCAACACCACACGGCGGTCCAAGAACGCATCGGCCAGGTCCATGGCCAAATCGCATCGGCCCGCCTTGATCAAAATGCGAGTAGCCCGCGATACTAGTTCGGGACGGATCTCGGCAACAAGCTTTCGCAGCCTCAGGCGCGCGTTGTCCTTGGCGCCCAAACACCTAAAGGTGCGATCAGACGGATCCACGCCAAAAATCGGATAATCGCGCACAAAGATAGACTGGTCGACCATCGAAAGCCTCACACCGCACGCCTCTAGCTCCGCAATGCGGCCCTCACCCATCAATACCATCAAGCAGGCAACGGTAAACAACAGGTTGTTCTCGAGCGATGCGAGATCGGCCAGCGCCGCACCGTACACGTTGACGATTTCGTTCTCGAGCAACCCGGCAACATCGCCCTGTCCATACATCCCCGTCTGCAAGGCAGATACCAGCTCTGGCACACCTTGCGTGAGCCGATAAAAATCGAGCGATGTGCTGATAGAGAACGCCGTGGCCCATGACGAATACTCATAGGCGTGCACCTTGAGCATCTGCGCATTGACTTTTACAGAATCGCCCAGCCCGTGGATAAGCAATCGGTTGGAGGGGCGGCAGGCAATAAAGACCCCCGTCCCCGTAGCACGTAAGCTGCGGATTCGATCGATGAGGTCCTCGGTTTCGTGCTGCTCGAGATTGGGCACGTTGTCGATCGCAACGAGCGAATGAGGTTTGTCCTTAAGCTCATCGGCGACAACCTCGAGCTGCATAAAGAGCTCGCGTCCAATCGCGCGGTCGGCCTCGATAATCCGAACCGGCCCTCGCGTGGGGTCCGATTTAACCTCCTGCACGTATTGCAGCAACACCGACGTCTTACCAAACCCGTCGGGCGCGTAGAGCAAAACAATTCCCGCCTTGCGCCCTTTAACGATGAGCTCGTTCATCAAGCGATCGCGCCGCACCATATAGCCGCCGCCCGTCGGCATCAACTCGAGGTCGTCCGTATTGCCCAGATCGTTTACCATGCTTGCTCCTCAACTCGACCATATGGACACCGTAGCTGCAGGACCATATGAGCCGCCCCGTGAATAGCGCGACTTAGAGTTTTTAATTGTCTGCCGGTACGTGTTTGGCAAGTTTTTGTACAGCGAGGCCCGATGGTAACTTATCCCCCGACCAATAGGTCTTTGCGCAGGTCAATGCGCTTGCCAGCATGTCCCATCCCATTTGCAGTGTAGCGCAGTCGGCTATTTTATTTGAGTTGCGCAACTCGCCTACTCCTCGCTACCGCCTGCGACTCTATGGTGGCAAATGTGCATAGAATCTGCTATAGAATGAATCACAAAAATTTAAAACCCTCCAGTCAAGCACGCGGCAAGGTTTCCGTCATGTATACGCCACGGCGTATGTCCACTAAAAAGGCCCCCGCAAAGCGAGGGCCTTTTGAGAAACTATGTAAGATCGCTTGATCGCGTTACTCGCAGAGCGAAAGAGCGGCCTCGTCAGCAACGACAACGCAGTTGGTGTGCAGCTGCAGGATCGAAGCCGGGCATTTGGGCGTAACCGGACCATAGCACATATCGTGCACGGCCTGAGCCTTGGCCTCGCCGTTGGCGACAACCAGGATCATGCGGGCATACATGATGGTCTGGGTACCCATGGTGTAAGCCTGACGGGGCACGTCATCGATGCTGTCGAACAGGCGGCTGTTGGCCTGAATGGTGCTCTCGGTGAGGTCGACGCAGTGCGTGCCCTTGGAGAAGTGGTCATCGGGCTCGTTAAAGCCGATGTGACCGTTGTTGCCAATGCCGAGCAGCTGCAGATCCGGGTAACCGGCGGCAGCGACGATCTTGTCGTACTCGGAGCAGGCAGCGGCGGCATCGGGGTTGGAGCCATCGGGCACGTGCGTGTTGTTCAGATCGATATTGATGTGATCGAAGAAGTTCTCGCGCATAAAGTAGTGATAGCTCTGGGGATCGTCGTGCGAAAGACCACGATACTCGTCCAGGTTATAGGTGCTGACCTCGGCAAAGTCAATGTCGCCCTTCTCGTACCAAGCAGCGAGCTGTTTGTAAGCGCCAATCGGGGTGGAGCCGGTGGCAAGACCCAACACGCAATCGGGCTTGAGGATAACCTGAGCCGAGATGATATTAGCGGCCTTGCGGCTCATATCCTCGTAGTCTTTAGCTTTAATGATTTTCATTACGCGTCCTTTCTCGTACAAGAGAGGCAAGGCTCCCCTTACAAGCACTTGCCCGCGGCCCGCGTCGGCCGCAACCAACGTGTGCGGCCACCAGGGCGAGGTCGCGTAATATATGTGTCTCGTGTCTAACCGCGTCGAGGCCCCTGCCCGTCCACGGTGACCCAAAGCTGTTTAGCTTCGGACAATCCCCATCTTGCCACGGAGGGCGCCCTCTTTCAAGGGCGCCCTCCGTAAACGTGATTGAATTGTAGGCTAAAGGCCAAGCGGAGCGACTAGCGCTCGCGAGCAACGATGAGCTGGTCCATCTCCTCGACATGCTCGCCAACGGAGCCCTTGATGCTCGAGAACTCAACAGAGTTGCACACCAAGATGGGAACCGTCACATCGTAACCCTCGGCAGCAATTGCCTCGCGATCGAACTCGATGAGCACATCGCCCTTATGGACGACATCACCCACCTGTGCATGCACGCTAAAATGCTTGCCCTCAAGCTGGACAGTGTCCAAACCAACATGGATGAGCACGTCTAGACCATCGACCGTGTTGAGCGCAACGGCATGACCCGTGGGAAAAATCGCCTCGACCTTAGCGTCAGCCGGAGCAATCACACGTGTACCCGTAGGCTGAATCGCCACGCCCTGACCCAAAAGGCCGGTAGCAAACGTCTGGTCTTTGACCTCGGATAACGGAATGACGTCGCCCGAGATGGGAGCATCCAGCGTAAGGACTCGACCACGCATACCAAAAGACCTCAGGACTTTAGTGAACATGCTCCCCCTCGGACATACCAATCAATCAAAATAACTTTAACAGTTTACCACTTGGCACCCGTTTTTGACCATTAGGGAAGTTCGCGCTTGACAACCTCGACGATGTCGTCAACCACACGCTGGGTCAACTCGTGCGTCTCGGCCTCGGCCATCACACGGACCAGCGGCTCGGTGCCACTCGGACGTACCAGAATGCGGCCGCGACCGTTGAGCTCCTTCTCGGCGGCAGCGACGGCGTCCCAAATGGGCTGACAATCATCCAGGCCGGCCTTATTGTCGGAATGTACGTTGACAAGTACCTGCGGGTACTTCTTCATGATGCCGGCAAGGTCGGTGAGGGTGCGGCCGGTGCGCTTGAGCACGGCCAGAAGCTGCAGGGCCGTCACCAAGCCGTCGCCGGTGGTGTTGTGCTCCAGGAAGATGATGTGGCCGGACTGCTCGCCGCCGATGACGGCACCGTCCTCGAGCATACGCTCAAGAACATAGCGGTCGCCCACGGCGGTCTGGACCATCTCGAAGCCCTGCTCCTTCATGGCGATGGAGAAGCCTAGGTTGCACATAACGGTCGAGACGATCTCGGAGTTGGCGAGCTTGCCGCGAGCGGCCAAGTCGGAGCCGCAGATGGCCAGGATGTAGTCGCCATCGATTTCGTTGCCCTCGCTGTCCACGAACAGCACGCGATCGGCGTCGCCATCGTGAGCCAGACCGATGTCGGCGTGGGTGCGCAGCACGAGCTCGCGCAGGGGCTCAAGATGAGTGGAGCCGCACTCGACGTTAATGTCGGTGCCGCAGTAATCGGTGTTGATGGCATGGACCGTGGCGCCCAGGCGCTGCAGCGCGGCGGGCGTGGTCCGGCAAGAAGCACCGTGGCCGCAGTCGACGGCAACAACCAGGCCGTCGAGCTTAAGGCCGTCGAGCGTGTTGATGGCATGATCGACATATGCCTTGCGAGCGTCCTTCATCTTGATGATGTGGCCAACGCCGGCACCGGTCGGCAGCGTATCGGCAGCCATGGCTTCCTCGGACATGACCCAGGCGCTGATCTCTTCCTCGACAGCATCGGGAAGCTTCATGCCCTTGCGGCTAAAGAACTTGATGCCGTTGAACTCCGGCGGATTATGCGAAGCAGAGATGACGATGCCGCCGTCGAGCTCGTTCTGAACGGTGAGCAGTGCCACGGCAGGCGTGGGGATGACGCCGCAGCAGTGCGGACGGCCGCCCTCGGCCATAATGCCGGCGGTCAGAGCGCTCTCGAGCATGGTGCCCGAAAGACGCGTGTCGCGGCCGATGCAGATGTCCGGACCAAGGAACTTGGTCGCCGCGCGACCCAGGCGAAACGCAAGATCGCACGAAAGATCGGCGTTGGCGACGCCACGGACGCCGTCGGTACCGAAGATGTTCTGGGGCATAGGATCGCTCCTTCCCTAGCAGGCGATATGCAACCGCCCACCCTAGTCGAAAAAGAAAAGCGGGACCCGCCGAGGAATCGGCAGGCCCCGCTTGTACATTGTATCTCGAAAGGAGATAAAACCTTAGCGCTTGGAGAACTGGGGAGCGCGGCGGGCCTTCTTGAGGCCGTACTTCTTGCGCTCGACCACGCGAGCATCGCGCGTAAGGAAACCGGCCTTCTTGAGGTCAGCACGGTAGTCGCCAGCGTTCAGAAGAGCGCGAGCGATGCCCAGGCGCAGAGCGCCGGACTGACCGGAGATGCCGCCGCCATCGCACAGAGCGATAACGTCGAACTGACCGGCGGTGTCGGTCACCTTGAAGGGAGCAAGGGCGTTCTCAACGAGCTGATGACGGCCGAAATACTGCTCGGCGTCACGCTTGTTGATGGTCACCTTGCCGGTGCCGGGGACGAGACGGACGCGGGCGACGGCGTTCTTACGACGGCCGGTACCCTGGTAGACAACGGTGTTCTCAGCCATCTTTAAGCCTCCAGCTCAATCTTCGTGGGGTTCTGGGCAGCATGCGGATGCTCGGCACCAGCGTAGACCTTAAGCTTGGTCATCTGGGCACGGCCGAGGGTGGTCTTGGGCAGCATACCGCGAACGGCGCGCTCGATGACCTTCTCCGGGTGCTTCTCCATAGCCTGGCGGAAGCTCTCAGCCTTGAGGCCGCCGTTGTAGCCGCTGTGGCGATAATAGGTCTTCGTGTCGGCCTTGTTACCGGTAAGCTGGACCTTATCGGCGTTGATGACGACAACGAAGTCGCCGCAGTCGCTGTTGGGCGTGAACTGGGGCTTGTTCTTACCGCGCAGGATCATTGCGATCTGGGTGGCAAGACGGCCCAGGACAGCACCATCGGCGTCGACGAGAACCCAGTTGCGCTGGACCTCGCCCTGCTTGGCGTAGTGAGTCGATTTCGAAATCACTTAGACTCCTCCATGTACAGTACGTGTTGTTACAGAGATTCACGGGGCTCTGCAAGTAACCCGTCCATATTACCCCGCTCGCCGTACGAGTCAACAGGTATTTTGGCTCCGACCAGAGTTTCTGCACATGTCATCCACGAGCCGTGATTTTCCAGCTCTTTAGCTGTTGTCATTTTTTGAGGGTTCGCCGTCGCTAGCGCTCAACGAACTCTTGGATTTCCGCGAGCAGGCGCTTTGCCTCCTGACGGCCCAGGATATACAGGTCGAGGAGCTTTGCTGGATCATGCTCGACATGGCCGACCTCGACCGGCTTTTGCGGAGCGACGACCAACGCGCGGCCATCGCGCTCATACTTCCACAGGTGCATGCGCTGGAGGTTATAGCGGTCGTGGCGCGTCTCGATAGCCTCGAGCAGATAGGGGTAGTCAGCATAACGGGCGCGCGCCGCCGGCAAAAACTCGTAGGGCTTTTTCTCATACGAGCGGTCCTGGGTGACGATGACGACCGCACGGTCGAAGCCCGCCTCCTCGAGCACATGCTCGATAGGAACCGAATCGGCCACGCCGCCGTCGACGTATTTGTGCCCGTCAATCTCGACCGGCGGCGTCACCAGCGGCAGCGAGGTCGAGGCGCGCACGGCGTCGAGATCGAGCACGGCGCTTTTGACCGGGAGGTACGTGGCGGTTCCAAAGAGCATGTCCGTCGCGACGGCGTACATCTCAATGGGGCTCGCGTCGAACGTCTCGTTATCAAAAGGATCCAGGCGGTCCTGGACGTCGTTGAAGATAAAGTCGTAACCCACGATGGAACCCGTGGACGCAAACGACGCGGCGCCCATGTAGCGGCTGTCGTTGCAGAAGGTCAAATTGACTCGGTTGGTGCGGCCGATCTGGTGCGACTTGTAGTTGACGCCGTTGAGCGCACCGGCCGAGACGCCGTACACCGCCGGAATTTCGACACCGGCCTCCATGAGAACGTCGAGCACGCCGGCGGTAAACTGCCCACGAAAACTGCCACCCTCCAAGACGAGCGCGACCTTGCCGGCGTTCTTTGCTTTATCTTCTGCAGTCATATTGACCTCCTGCGATTGCGTTTTGGCTTTCTTCTACCCAGTTTTGGAATGGAGGGCGCGCAGGTTTTTCGAGGCGGCAGGTGCAGCGGAAAGTGCGTCCCAGTTTGAGGCGGGATTACGGGATGCGCTTTCCGCTTGGACCGCCGTTGGGAAAGCGCGACCCGTTCTGAGCGCGGATTCCGGGATGGGCTTTCCGCCTGGGCTGCCATTGGGAAAGCGCGTCCCACTCTGCGTCACTGAGGCGTTTTCTTTACGCCCGCGCCCTGCATAGAGTTCGATTCTCCGCGGGTGGGGGAATCCGTTGGTGCTGGGCATGGCTAGCTGAAATACCATCGGCAGCACATCTGTTTTGGGTTGGGGCTTTGCGCGGAGAATCCGCGTGTTTGCTTCGCGAACACGCACCGGCTTCGGCCGCCTGCCGGCGTCCTCGCCCGCGGGCTAAAAACGCTTACGCGTTTTCTTTACGCTCGCGCCCTGCACAGAGTTCGATTCTCCGCGGTACGGGCTAGAAATGAAAAGGCAGGTAGATACGAATATCTACCTGCCTGTAACTATTGGTGGAGGCGCGGAGAATCGAACTCCGGTCCACGAAAGCCCCCTGATTGGCATCTCCAAGCTCAGTCGCTGGTTTAGTCTCGGACGCTTTGCGCGCAGCGACACGCTCGCAGCATCCCAACCGGTTCGATCTTAGCCTGCGCCATACCGATTACGTGCGCAGGAGCATTCCCCTAACATGACGTCGCACCGGTGTCGGGGAAATCACCGGGTTGACGCGCCGCTATAAATTAAGCAGCGAGAGCCATAGGCTCAAAAGAAGAGTTGTTGTCAATTCAATTTGACGGTACCCCTGTTTAACGAGGCGAGGAGACCTCGGCTTGCTTCCTCTCTCAGAGCTATCGTGTCGAAACCAGTCGCCCCCGAATGTTGGGAAAGTCTGGATGGTATCGGGCCTGCAAACACCCGATAACCGTCGACTTTTCAAGGAACATACGGGGCGAGCCCCGCTTGTGGAGTGTTATCTTACCACGTTCTGAAAGCGGACAGCTGTTCTATGCACGAGCTGTGAAGACCCCAATGTGCGCCGCACTTCGCACTTTTGTTACCGATCGCGTCACGTATATTTTCGCCAAGCAAAATTGACCCGTCGAAAGGACCGTTATGGATACCAAGCAGCAACTCGTCAATGCCCTCGCAGGCCTGGGCTCAACCATTACCGAAGCTATGGATGTCATCGAGGGCTTTGTCCCCTGCGGACATCCCGCCCTCACGGTATCGAACGCACTCGTCGCGCTGGACGTTGACGATGATGCAGCTCTCACTCAGCAGCTTGAGACCGTCGAGGGCTTTATCGACCACGTGAGTGAGAACCGCGGCGTGGCCGCCTACCACGGTATCGAGATCGAGCTCGCGGGTCCCAAGGCCGATCTGTTCGCAGCAATCCGCGAGGTAGGCGCCCTTATGCAGACCGCAGGCGTCAAGAACACCCAGGTCAACGAGTGGGTCTACCGCAGTCTGGCAGCACTCGACAGCTCCAACGAAAAGGCAGCCGAGCAGCTCGCAGAAAGTCCCACCATCAAGGCCGAGCTTTTGTAAATAGCAGACGCGGGCCCCTTGGCGCATCGTCGTCCAAGGGGCCCGCGAACAGCTCGCGTCAACCGATAGCCGTGCCGCCGCGTTTGGCCAAAACAAGAATCGGCATCATTTGACGAGGTGTCTTTGCTGCAAGATCGGCATGTTCGAGCAGTTTTCGATCGTTGGTCACCAAGTAATCAACCTGGGCGCGTTTGCATGCGGCGAGTACCAAGTTGTCCTCGTAATCGCGATGGAGCGCTAAGTATTTGTCGGCCAGCCAAAGGTCCGACGCATCTGCACCCACGGCCGTGGCGTTTTCGGTCATGTTCCGAACAAACGCCAGCGCCGCATCGCCAATCGCGCGGGCAGAAGCCTCGCCGAGCGCTCCCCCGCTGGCAAGAACGCTGCGCTTCAGTTCGTGCTGTACAACATACAGTACGTCCTTGGCGATATGCACCGGAAAGAACAGCAATGCCCCCGCCTCCGTCGCCTGCCCAATAAACGCGCGTGCGGCAAGCGACTCGGCATGGTCGGCGCAAAACGAATCAACCCATACGTTGGCATCCACCATTATTTTGAGGGGAGCCCCGCTCACAGGATCATCCCCTTTTGGCGATAGTGCTCGTCCATGGCTTCGGAATAGATTGTTTCCCAACCGCGATCGTCGGATACGGGCGACGTAGCGATGCCCAGGTCCGCGTAAAGCTGATCTGCCGCCGCCCATGATGCGGCGAACGGAGTATCGGGCGCGACGGTCTGCCGCCGGTCGTCGACGGCCGCAAGCACTTCCTCGCACTGCCCGCCACCCTGCGCGACCTTGGCCACCACCTTTTTGATGAGCTCGGGCAGTGTCCCGCCCGAAAGCCGCAACGCTTCCTCCGCATGGTCCTTGACCTGGCGATCCACGCGAACGTTCACCTGTGCCATGCCGCTAACAGCACCCACGTTGATCCCGCTCCCTTCAATTGCTAGCACCGCTAGCAACACTATATAGAGAAGCTAGCAAATGGTCAAATGCAAAAGGCCTGCGCCCAGACGACACCAATGCCGTCTGGGCGCAGGCCAGATAACGTGGGCGAACACGTCTGCTAACGCAGGTAAGCCTTCGCGTTGCTCAGGCTGTAGGCAATCGTCGAGCCGTTGTGCAGCAGTGACGACGTCTGCGGGGTAATCACGCCGGTAATACCCAATGCCAACAGCGCCGAGTTGGTGAGCATCACCTTAGAGTAGGAGCTCGTCAGACGATCAATGAGGCCCTGGCTCATGCGGCGCAAACGCACGATCGCGGCCAGATCCGTGTCGGTCAGGATGATATCGGCGACCTCCTTGGCGATGTCGCTTCCGCCACCCATTGCCAGCCCCACGTCGGCCAAACCGAGTGCCGGCGAATCGTTGACGCCGTCGCCCACCATGGCAACGTGGCGCCCCTCACCCTTAATGCGCTCCACATAGGCGTACTTGTCCTCGGGCAGCAGCTCGGCCTTAAACTCGTCGACACCCGCCTCGCGCGCAATGCGCTCGGCCGTGCGCTCCGAATCGCCCGTGAGCATAACGACATGCTTGACGCCCAGCGCATGTAGGTCGGCGATGGCCTCACGGACGCCGGGCTTGAGCGGATCCTCGATGCCGAGCACGCCGACGACCTTGCCGTCGACCGCCAGATACAGCGGCGACAGGCCTTGCATCTGGAGCTCGATTTGCTCCTTGATGTCGGACTCGAGCTGCGCACCCTCGTCCTCAAATACAAAGTGCGCCGAACCGATAATGGCGCGACGCCCCTCGATGGACGAAGCGATGCCGTGCGCCACGATGTACTCGACCGCGGCATGGCGCTCGCGGTGCTCGAGCCCGCGCTCGAGGGCGGCGTTGACCACGGCACGCGCCACCGGATGCGGGAAATGCTCCTCCAAGCAAGCGGAAAGGCGCAGGACCTCGTCCTCGCTCCAGCCGTCGGTCGTCAGCACGCAAGCCAGGCGCGGCTGCGCCTCGGTAAGCGTGCCGGTCTTATCAAACACAATGGTATCGGCCTTGGCAAACGACTCAAAGTACTTCGCGCCCTTGACCATGACGCCCATCTTGGCGGCATCGCTCATGGCGGTCATGACGGCGACGGAACCCGTGAGCTTGAGTGCGCACGAGTAGTCGACCATCAGCGCCGCCGAGGTCTTGATAAGGCTGCGCGTGGTGAGAGCGACAAGGCCCGCGAGCAGGAAGTTCCACGGGACGATCTTGTTGGCGAGGTCCTCCATATGCGACTGGCCCTCGGACTTGAGCGAGTCGGCCGTCTGCACGAGCGAGACGATTGAGCGCAGTTTGGTCTGCGCCGTATTGGCGCGCACGCGCACCAAGATGCTGCCGTCTTCCACGACGGTACCGGCGAACACGTCGTCGCCCACGCTGCGCTCGACGGCCAGCGGCTCGCCGGTCAGGGTCGCCTGGTTGACCATAGCGCTCCCCTGCTCGACAACACCGTCGATGCAAATGGACATGCCAGTGCGCACGGCGACCAGATCGCCGGGCTCGAGCTCGGTCGCGGCAACGCTCACCTCGGTGTCGCCGACGACCTTTTGCGCCTTGTCGGGTACATCGAGCAGCGAGTTGATGAGCTCGTTTTCACTCATGGCGCGGGTGTAGTCCTCGAGCAGCTCGCCCACGTTGAGCAGGAACATTGTCTGGCCCGCGGTGTCGACATCACGCTTGACGAACGAAATGCCGATGGCCGAAGCGTCGAGCACGGGAACGGTCAGGCGCGGCTGCGCCAGCTCATGAAGGGCAGCGCGCAAAAATGCCATGTAACCGGCCACGACAAACACCGCACGCAGGGGCGTGGGCAAAAACCATCGGCGCGCATAGTGGGCGCCGACAAGCGTGGCAAGATCCATAACGAGCTTGTGCTTGCGCGGCTCAAGCTGCATCACGTAACCCGTCTTTGCGTCGGCAATGGCCTGAGCGTCGAGCGCACCGACGGCGGCCAGCACGGCATCGCGGCGCGACTCGTCGTATTCGAGTGCCATCTGGCCGATGCGGCCGTAGACGCGCACCTTGTGCACGCCGTCGATGTCGCCGCCAAGCTTAAGAAGTGCATCGAGATCGCTCTCTGGCACAGGACCCGCCAATTGAAGACGGGTCCTGCCGGGGATCTCGCTGATAATCGAGAATCTCATAGTTTGTGTCTGGGAGCGTTACTCGGCTGCCTCGTCAGCAGCGGCCTCGCTCTGGGTGATATAGGCCGCCTCGGCAACCATGTCGTCGACATTAGCCTTGGCCTGCTCGACCATGTCCTGGTAGCCGTTCTTGATGCGCATGCCGCACGCGATACCCTGCACGCAGGCATTCTTGACCGGAGCGCTAGTAAGCAGCTTGATGCCGGCCGTGCCAAGCAGAAAACCGCCACCGACAAGCAGGGTATTGAACGTCGACTTCTTCATGTTGCTTCTCCCTTTTGCCGCATTGGACGCGGCATGGTGCTTCAGCACCCGAGTAAACAAGTTTGCTCGAGCACGCTTTTGAAATATCTCAATTTTATCTAACTATCTAGGTCAGCCATGGCTAACCTTTTGAAAATTAACGATGCGGAGTAACCGATTGTCAATGTGAGAAAGGGACTGTCCCTTTGCCCCTTCTTACAACTGCCAGGTAGCTGCTTCCTTTTGCAGCGCCACCATGCGGGCGAATTCTCCACCTGCCGCCTTGAGCTGCGCCGGAGTACCCTGCTCGGCAACCACACCATCCTTGAGTACAACGATTTTGTCGGCATTTTCCACCGTACGCATACGGTGGGCAATAACGATAACCGTCTTACCTGCAAGCAGACGGGAGAGCGCCTGCTGCACCACGGTCTCGTTCTCCACATCTAAACTCGCCGTCGCCTCGTCCAGCAACACGATCGGCGCGTCTTTGAGCAGCGCGCGGGCGATGGAGATGCGCTGGCGCTCACCGCCGGACAGCTTGGAGCCGTTCTCGCCAATCATGGTGTCATAGCCCTGCGGCATGCGGCTCACAAACTCGTCGCAGTTGGCGGCACGCGCGGCAGCAAGCACTTCCTCATCGGTGGCATCGCGACAACCAAGACGGACGTTTCCCATCACCGTGTCGTCAAAGAGCAGCACGTCTTGGAACACAATGGCGTAGTCGCGCAGCAACACCTCGGGATCCACGCTCGCAACATCCACGCCGCCCACGGTGACCGTGCCTTCGGTGGCGTCCCAAAAGCGCGCGGCCAGGCGGCTCACCGTGGACTTACCGGAGCCCGAAGGACCGACCAGTGCCGTGACCTCGCCTTCCTTGGCGGTAAAGCTCACATCGGTAAGAACTTTCTCGCCGGCGCGGCCGTCCTCGCCCGCACCATAGCCAAATGCCACATGATCGAACACCACATCGTGGCCCACGGGCTCAAACTGCTCGCTGCCCCGCGCCACGGGCTCTTCCATGATGGAACGCATGCGCTTGGCCGACGACTCGGCGGCAAACAGCTCGGACATCAGCATCAGCGCCTGATCAAAGGGCGCATAGATGCGGCTCACCATAAGCAGGAAGGCAAACATCATCAAAAAGTCGACCTGGCCGGAGGCGACCATCGCAGCGCCCGTGACCAACGTGGTGGCAATCCCCAGGCGCAGGATGGCAAAGGCGGAGTTGACCAAAAGCCCATTGGCGAGCTCGCCCTTGGTGGTCTCGCGCTCCTCGGCATCGATCACGGCGTTGAGCCCCTCAAGATAATGAGCCTCCTGGTTGGTGGCGCGGATCTCGCGCACGCAGTCGAGCGTCTCCTGGATCGCCTCGGTAACCTTGACCTTCTCGGCACGCACATGGTCGAACACCGGGGTCATGGGGCCGCGTGTCAGATACAGCACGGCAAAGGCCACGGGCACGCCCCAAAACGCCGCGATCGCCAGCTGCCAGCAAAAGGACAGCGACGCCACGAACACAATGGCGCTTGCGATGATGGCACCCCAAAGCTCTCCCAGCACGTGGCTGTAGGCGTGCTCCATGGCCTGGACGTCGCCCATAATGGTCTCGGTTAAATCGGCCAGATCACGACGGCCAAAAAACGACAGCGGCAGCTTGCGCAAGCGCTCGGCGATCTCCATACGCTGCTTGCCGCACTCCTCGTAAAAGATGCAGTAGGTGTAGTAATACTGCTGCCAGTTAGAGGCAAAGAGCAACACGGAAAAGACCAGGAGGCCGCCCACAATCGGCAGGGCATCCGGCAGGTCGGCACCGGTGGCGAGATGTTCGACAAAACCGGCCATGACCAGGAACAATAAGCCCATGCCGGCCATGGTAATGAGATTGGTGAGCGCGGTCCAGAAAATGCCGCGTTTTACGCCGGCGACGCCTTTATCGGATAGGAAGTACTTCTTTTGGAATGAGGCGAACATTTAGGCCTCGCCTCCCTTCGTGACGGCGGCATCTGCGGCGGCAGTGATCTTCCAGCTCGCGGCCTGTTCGTATTCGGCACACATCTTGGCATACAGACCCTCTTGGGACAGCAACTCGGCATGGGTGCCGGCCTCCTGCACGCTACCTTGATTGAGCACCACGATCTTGTCGGCCCCCACTACAGTCGAGAGTCGGTGCGCAATCATAATGACCGTGCGACCCGCCGCCAGCTTGCTAAAGGCGCGCTGGATGAGCGCCTCGTTCTCGGGGTCGGCAAACGCCGTGGCCTCATCGAGCACCACGATAGGCGCGTCTTTAAGGATCGCGCGGGCGAGTGCCACGCGCTGGACCTCGCCGCCCGAAAGATATGCTCCGCCGGCACCGAGCATGGTATTGATGCCCTGTGGAAGCTTGGCCACAATGTCGTCGCACTGAGCTGCGGAGAGGGCCGCGCGCACTTCGTCGTCAGTGGCCGTAGGCTTGGAGGCGCGCACGTTATCGGCAAGTGTTTGGCGGAACAGCTGGTTGGTCTGGAACACGAAGGCGACCTGGTCCATAAGCTCGTGCGGATCCATATCGCGAACGTCCACACCGCCTACGAGCACTCGACCCGAGGAAACATCCCAAAAACGCGGGATCAGGCTTGCGCAGGTTGACTTACCGCCGCCCGAGGGACCCACCAGGGCGAGGGTGCTACCAGCGGGAACGCTGAAACTCACATGGCTAACGGCAGGTGCTTCGGCACCTTCGTACGTAAAGCTCACGTCCTCAAAGCGCACATCGCTACCGGCGGAGTGCTTGGGCTGGGCAGGCACGGAGAGCTGTTTGGAACCCATGACGCTTCGAATACGAGCCAGCGAATCGGCACTCATCTGAGAGGCCTCGCCCACAAACATGAGCTTGGTCATGGCCGTCGGTACCACGGCCGAAAATATCGCGTAAAACGTGAAGTTGGCCATAAAATGCGCGAAGTCCGTCTCGCCCGGCGCCAACAGCAACGCCACGGGCAACAGGAATGTCACAAGACCATTGAGCGCGGTAAGGTTGAGCACCTGCGGACCTCGGCAAAACGTGCCCGCATAGCTTTGTGCCATGTCGGCGTATTCGGCGATCGCGTCGTGGAACGCCTTAAAGGAATAGACCGTCTGCTGAAACACCTTGACCACGGGAATGCCGCGTACGTATTCGGTACCGGTCTTGTTCATCTTGACCAGCGCGCCCATGTAGGCCTTCATGAACTCGGCGCCCTTGCCGCTCATCATGGTGGCCATGGCGCCAAGCGAAACGGCGACCGAGATAAGGCATGCCGCGCCCAAGCGCCAATCGAGGGCGAAAAGCAGCACGAGCAGACCTGCGACCATGGCGGTGGCGCCGGCGATATCGGGCAGCATGTGCGCGAGCAGGGTCTCGGTGGAGGCGGCGCATCCGTCTACGATACGGCGCAGCTCACCGGTGGCGTGTGTGTCAAAGTAGCCAAGCGGCAGCTTAAGCAGGTGCTCGCTCGTAGTCTTGCGAATATTGGACGCGCAGCGAAACGCAGACAGGTGCGTGCACATGAGCCCCACGAAATAGACCACGATGCTTGCCAGCGCAAACCCCACGGCCCACCAGCCATACGTCGCGATGCCGCAGGCTTCGCTCCAGTTAGGCGCCACGGCGATCAGATCGCGCGCGACAAGCCAAATGCACACGAACGGGCCAAAGCTCAGCAGCTGCGAGAGCGCCGAGAGCGCCATGCCCAAATACGTTAGGAATTTGCGGTCACCGGCATACGCGAGCAACTCGCCGATGCCTCCACCTTCCCATTTTGATCCCTTTGCCATGCGATTCCCTTCTAACGGCTTGAGAGTTAACCGTAATGAACTTATCATTGATGTGTTAGCCATGGCTCACAATTGAGCCAGGCGTGGACGTTTCTGCAAAGGAAAGGGACGCTTTTGCAAATACGGCGGGCAGCGACCGACATAACCGAGCTCTACGCACCGCAGTTTGAGCAGTTTGGCCTGGAGCTTACCGGCAAGGGCGCCGTCTTTACCGGCGAGGTGGCAAACGATCGGGCGCACGGACGCGCATGGATCATGCCCCTCTCCCCTGCCTGCATCGTCATGGAGCATTACATTACCCCGACGCACGATATGTACCTGGCCGAATACACACCCGAACCGTACGCGTGCGTGAGCGAGGTCAGCGCGCCCACGCTCATGTGCATGCCCGAAGCCGGCATAACGCCTGCGAACCTTAAACCCCTGCATGGACCATGGCCAAACAATGCCGTGTGCAGCTTTATCCAAGATAACTGTGGCGAGGAGTTAAGCCCACTGTTTGCAGGGCGGCTCTATCACTCGCGCTCGGTGCTCTTTTTGCCTGGATATTTTGACGAGCTGGAGCACCGCTATCCCACCGAGTTCGCAGGGGTCTTTGAGGCGTTTGCCGAACCATGGCACGAGGAGGCGACGTCTGCCATCTGCCACACGTTGCGCCGGATTAACGAGGACCGCGCCCGCACCGCAGGCGGACACGTCTATATGCAGGGCATCGTGGAGACCATGGTCGCGGAGCTCGCCTGTTCGCGCGCGGCCCACAAGCAGGCGCAGCAGGCGGCAGACACACGCGTCAGCGTGACCATTGCCGAAGAAGCAACGGCAATGATTGAGCGCACGCTCGACAAAGGCAGACGCGTGGGTATCAACGAGGTGGCCGAGAGGCTCTACACAAGCCGCTCCAAACTATGCGCCACCTTTAAGGCCCAAACTGGCGAGTCCCTGGGCGCCTACATTCGCAGACGCCGTATGGAGCGAGCACAGGACCTTTTGGCCGACAGCTCGCTGACGATAGCGCAGGTGGCAGAGCGTCTAGGCTACCCTCAGCAGGCCGCCTTCGCCCAAGCCTTCAAGCAACACACCGGCACCACCCCCACCGCTTGGCGCTCCCAACATTTATAAAGAATGAGGGCGCCAACGGCGCCCTCATTCACCAAATTCAATCCAGCCTACCTGACCCGAACGGCCGAGTCGTAGCAGAACCCGGGAGCCCCGGCAGGGCGGGTGCTTCCTCAAAATGAGTTTCCTTCAAAACAATGGGCGCGCCGACGGCACGCCCATTCACTCGATTCCATTCAGCCCACCTGACCCGAACGGCCGAGTCGTCACGGAACCGAGGGGCCGGGCGCAGGGCCTTGCCTCTCAATGAGTTCCGCACGAACAGGAGGCGCCAGTGGCGCCTCCGTCGTGAGTCAGGACTGTCCGAAATTGAGAGGCAAGGCCCTGCGCCCGGCCCCTCGGTTCCCGTTTACGAGAGCGACGTTCTCAGCAACTCGTTGAAGAGCTTCGGGTTGCCCTTTCCGCGGCTCGCCTTCATGCACTGGCCCACCAAAAAGCCGATGACCTTCTGGTTGCCGTCATGATACTGCTGCGCCTGATCGGCACAGTTTGCCAGCACCTCGTCCACGATCGGCTGCAGCGCGCCGGCATCGCTCACCTGACGCATGCCGCGCTCGTCGACGATCTTGTTGGGATCGTCACCGGTCTGGGCCATGGCCTCAAAGACCTCGTGCGCTTGGTTGGAGCTGATGGCATCGGTCGCCAGCAGCTTGGCGAGTGCTGCCACCTGAGCCGGCGCGATACCGGACTCGGCGAGCGACACGCCCGCGCCCTTAAGGTAAGCAATCATCTCGTTCACCAGCAAGTTTGCAACCGTCTGGGCCTCCTTGCCAGCCATACCGGCAGCGGCCGCCTCAAAGAACTCGGCAAACTCCGGGTCGCCGGCGATCTGCTCGGCGTCGGCCGCCTTAATGCCAAAGTCGGCCTCAAAGCGGGCGCGCTTGGCATCGGGCAGCTCGGGGATCTCGCCACGGCAGCGGTCGATGAACTCGTCATCCAGATCGAACGGCGCCAGGTCGGGATCGGGGAACAGGCGATAGTCGTCGGCCGTCTCCTTCACACGCATGACCACAGTGCGCTTGCGGCTGGGCTCCCAGTGGCGGGTCTCCTGATAGATGATGCCGCCCTCCTCGAGCACCTCGGCCTGGCGGCAAATCTCGTAGGCAAGGCCATCGTGCAGGCTCTTAAACGAGTTGAGGTTCTTGAGCTCGGTCTTGGTACCCAGCTTGGTCTCGCCGCGGCGGCGCAGCGACACGTTGCCGTCGCAGCGCATGGAACCTTTCTCCATGGAGCAGTCCGAAATGCCCAGCGTCACAAAGATGCGGCGGAGCTTCTCCATAAACAGGCGCGCTTCCTCGGGCGTACGCAGGTCGGGCTCAGTCACGAGCTCAATCAAAGGCGTGCCGCAGCGGTTGTAGTCGACGAGCGACTCGGCCGCGGCGGTAATGCGGCCCTCGGCGCCACCCACGTGGACCATCTTGGCGGCGTCCTCCTCCATGTGGATGCGCAGGATGCGGATGGGCACCGTGTAGGAACCGTCCTCGCGGCGCTCGGGCATCTGCAGGTTGGACGCATCGTAGCTGGCCAGGTGACCGGCGCGCTGATTGCCCTCGCGCATGGTCGACGTCATGGACGTGGACAGGCCCTCGGCGTTGGCCGAGGCGCTCGCCAAGCTCTGGGCCTCGGCCTCGCCAAACGCGCAGTCGGGGCGCTCGGCGGCACCGCGACCGGTCACGTCCAGATCCAGGTGACCATACATGGCAAAGGCGACCGGACCCTGCGTGGTCTGGAAGTTCTTGGCCATATCGGGATAGAAGTAGTGCTTGCGGTAGAACATCGAGTGGCGCTGGATCTCGCAGTTGGTGGCGAGACCGGCCTTGACGATGCTCTCGATGGCGCGCTTGTTGGGCACCGGCAGGGCGCCGGGCAGGCCCAGACACACCGGGCACACGTTGGCGTTGGGCTCGTCATCGTGGCTGAGCTTGCAATTGCAGAACATCTTGGTATCGAGTGCGGTGAGCTCGGTGTGGATCTCCAGGCCGATCACGGCCTCCCAATCCTGCAGGACCTCGGAAAGCTCCTTCATTACAGCTCGCCTCCCTTCCCGGCAAAATCGGGCGCGACGGAAAGCACGGGCGCACCCGTGGCGGCATCGGCAAAGCCGCGCTCCAAGGCGCGGGCAAACGTGAGCAGCTGACGGTCCTTAAAGGCCGGACCCACCAGCTGGGCAGAAACGGGCAGATGAGTATCCTCGCCCAGGCCCAGCGGCACCGAGATACCGCCGTTGCCGCAAATGTTGAGCGAGATGGTGTACAGGTCCGAAAGGTACATCTGCGTGGGGTCGCTGATCTCGCCAAACTTAAAGGCCGTGCGCGGCGAGGCGGGCATGAGGATGGTGTCCACCTTGGCATACGCGGCGTCGTAGTCCTGCGTGATGAGCGTGCGGGCCTTTTGCGCAGCGTAGTAGTACTTGTCGTACACGCCCGAGCTCAGCAGGTAGGCGCCGAGCATCTGACGGCGCTTGGCCTCGGCGCCAAAGCCGTGGGCGCGCGACAGCGAGCTCTGGTCGGACAGGTTGGCGCAGCCCTCCTCCTGATAGCCGTAGCGAATGCCGTCGAAACGTGCCAGGTTGGAGAACGCCTCGGCCGGGCCGATGACGTAGTAGGCGGCGATGGCGGCGTCCAGGTGCGGCAGGTCGACCTCGACCAGCTCGGCGCCCTGGTTCTGCAGCTCCTGGGCGGCGCGCTGAACAGCGGCCTTGACCTCGGGCGTCAGGCCCTTGGCCTCCATAAACGCAGGGATGATGCCCACGCGCTTGCCCTCGATGCTGTCGTTGAGGTGCTCGGTAAAGTCGACGGCGCAATCCTGGCTGGTGCAGTCGTACGGATCGTGGCCCGCGCCGGTAAGCGCGTTCATGGCCAGCGCGACATCCTCGACCGTGCGGCCAAAGGGACCCACCTGGTCGAGCGACGAGCCAAAGGCAACCACGCCGTAACGGCTCACGGCGCCATACGTGGGCTTAAAGCCCACCACGCCGCACAGCGACGCCGGCTGGCGAATGGAGCCGCCGGTGTCCGAGCCCAGCGAAAGCGCGACCTCGCCCGCGGCGACAGCGGCAGCGGAGCCACCCGAGGAGCCGCCGGGCACGCGCTCGGTATCCCAGGGGTTGTTGGTGCGGTGGAACGCCGAGCTCTCGGTGGAGCTGCCAAAAGCGAACTCGTCCATGTTGGCCTTGCCCATGGGCAGGCAGCCGGCGTCGAGCATGCGCTGGACGCAGGTGGCGGTGTAGACGCTCTGGTAGTCCCCGAGCATGCGGGAAGCGCAGGTGGTACGCGTGCCCACGAGGTTCATGTTGTCTTTGATGGCCAGCGGCACGCCCGCAAGCGGGGGTAGCGGCTTTCCGGCGGCACGGTCGGCATCCACACGCGCAGCGGCCTCGAGCGCAAGCTCGGGCGCTACCTGCAGGAATGCCTGGACCCCGCCCTCGCGCGCCTCGATGGCGGCAAGGGAGGCCTGAGCCACCTCGGTAGCGGTAAAGTCGCCGGCGGCAACGCCTGCGGCGATCTGGGCGGCGGTAAGGGAATCGAAGCTCTGCGCCATTACTCGCTCTCCCCCTCTCCCAAAATGGACGGCACACGGAAGTAACGGTCGCGCGCGCTGCCGGCGTTTTCGAGCGCAACGTCGAGCGGCAGGTCGCGCTCGGGCTCGCGCAGGTCGTCGCCCATCACGTTGGACAGGCTTCCGATGGGATGGAACGTGGGCTCCACGTCGGGCAAGTCATATTGCAAGACGGGCTCGAGCATCTGGACGGCGTCGTTCATGTAGGACGTTATCTGGGTGAGCTCGTCATCGGTCAGTGCGATCTTTGCGTACTCGGCGATGCCGCGCACGTCTTTCTCGCTGAGTGCCATAGGCGCTCCCTTCCGCATAACAGATAAACCGCTCTAGTATACAAGGCAACGCCGCTTGGAGCAGGTGCTTTACCCAAATGCAGCGAAAACGTAACGAGGACGGCGGTTGGCAGGCTGCGGGCCGGCGGTTCTTCAGCGAAACCGCACCGTCCATAGCGAAAACCGTCTCGCCCACAACGAAAACCATCACAACATTCGACGCCTTTCGTCAAAATCGAAATTTTCATCGAATGTTGTGATGGTTTGGAAGTCCCAACCACCACAAAGGTGCCTGCCCCCATTGTGGTGGTTCTGGAGAATGTCTTATGCCGAGGCCTTGGCCTTGCGGCGTTTGCGGACCGCGTGGATCACGATGTCCAGCAGCAACAGCACAATGGCTACGACCACGATGAGCACGGCAAACTCACGCTTGCCCCAGTGGCGGCCGGCCAGCGACTTTTGCTTGTCGACGTCCTTCTTGCTGTACTTGGTGCGCACGCAATGCACCAGCAGGCGATGGTCGTTTACACCGTAGGGCGTGCAGGTGACGAGCGTCACTTTGTCGGCGCCGGGCTCGATAGTCAGCGACTCCATCTCCTCGGGCAGCACGACCTCGGAGTCCACCATCTTGTAGGCGAGCGTCTTGTTCATGGTGTGCAGCAGCACCAGGTCGCCGGGCTCCAGCGAATGGATGTCGTCGAACATGCTCAGGTTGCGCATGCCCGAGTGCGCGGTGAGCACGCAGTGCGTCGAAGTGCCGCCCACCGGCAGGCTCGTGCCCTCCAGGTGACCGACGCCCGCCATAAGGACTTCTTCGCTCGTGCCGTGGTAGATAGGCATGCTCACGTCGATGGAGGGGATCTCGACCCAGCTCATCATGGGGTCACGGTCAAAGATGAGCTGCTGGGCGTAGGGCTCGATCTGGTCGGCGGGGAGCTCGGTGGCCTCGCCCGCCAGCTGCTCGTTAAAGGAGCGCGCCTGGAGCAGGATGCGCTCGCGCTCCTCGGCAGACAGCGCGTCCACGGTGCTGGACACGGTGCTGATCTGGTTGAACACGCCCGAGGCCTCGAGCCGGTCCAAGATCCACGGCCAGGTCATAAGGCCCACGCCAATAAGGATGATGACGATGGTGATGAGCCGGTCGGCCCAGCGCGGCAGTCGCTTGCGACGACGCTTGGGCTTTGGTTGAGGTTTGGGCTGAGGGCTTGAGCCGCCGTTGTCCGCGGCGTTATTGCTCTTCATATGTTTGGCGCCCTGCACCATCGCCGGTCACTCCTCTACAACTCAGGTTGTCTAAACAAATAATAGCCGATTAGCAAACTCATGCACCGGACAACGCAGCTAGGACCGAAACGCCGCCTACGGTTCGAATTCTTGGAGACCTTCTACAGCGCTTCTTGCCATGGATATTCCTTTCCAAACATGCGATCGACTTCGAGTTGAATTCGCTCATCGTCGATTGCCGCCAAAGATAGCGCAAGCGAAATGTCATCGACACGGGAGGAGTTGGCAAACACGGGCGCATAGCGCCACACTTGGATCATCGCCGTTTCGTTATCCGGCAACTCCCCGTCTGCGACTTCGAGGTCACTCAGTTGACGCCATGCACTTCTTAAGACGGCCTTTTGTTCCATACCCGGCGCAGCGAGCATCGAACGCGCAGCGAGCGCCGTCTCCCCGGCGTCAACAAGATACTCGATCTGCGGCGTCTTCCTTGCAAATAAGACCTTCAAGACAGGCGAGGAGAGCTCTGCCATGTGCTCACTGAGCAGAAGATCAACGGCAACAGGGAACACGACGACACGTCGCTCGCAACGCTCGCGCCTCGCGAGCCCCCTGTCAACAAGCTCGGTTATGGCCTCACTCGCGCGGCTTGCCGAGATCCCAAGCGCACGACAAAGGTCATGGGGGCGATATGGCTCCTGGGCTGCTCCCCAGATTGCGGCAGCCTGTGCGTTGGGTGACATCTTGGTCGCGTGATTGCGAAACCGGGCACCGCCCCTCTCCGTGCAGGCCGTGCCCATAAATGGAAGAAAAGCCTGTCTGCCGGGGCAAACAAACGGAATCCCTTGTGCGACCAATGCTTTGCGCTGACGTGCATCGGCATCAGGAAACGAAACGACAACAGGAGTCTCCGCACGCAAGGCTAGCTGACTATAGACCCTCTTAGCCTCGGGAAGCCCGACGCCAGTAGGCAAACTTGCAAGCAAAAACGAAAAACCGTTTGCGTCAACAGCGCGGACTTCAATCGCCCGCAGATGCAGCGGCAAGCGTGCGGATCCAGGCCAAGTTTTGGTCTTGGCGGAGAGGCCTAGTGCTTCTTGTAAGTAGATTAACGCTTCGTTCATTTCCATTGTTTTCGTTCGATTCCAGTTTGTATTGGAATTATACATAATTTTCGGAATTAAAGAGATACCGTTCGTGCCTAAGCCTACATTTGAGTTTTCAAAATATCCCGGATCGGCGGGGTGATTCGGGATACAATCTCAATAGAAAACGACGCACCCCGCGTAAATGTTTGGGAGCGCGGGCGGCCTAGTTTTCAGTTTTTGTTAAATGCCCGGGATCCGACCCCCGGGCATTCTTATTTGCGCTTTCGGCGCAAATGCCGTCCACCGTCCGTATCGCGCGTGCGCCTACGGACCTTAAACCGAACCTCATACGAGTCAAGAAACGCGATGACGAGCGTGCCCGCATCGGACGATGGAGGCTGACTGCGTTATCCCAAAAAGAACGGGGCAGACTCCAGTGCGGAGTCTGCCCCGAAAAGAGAATGGCAAAGCAAGAACGTCAATGGACGAGAAAAGTGTCCGCAAGTCTCATGGCCATCGCATCCCACCTGCCAAAGGGATGGGTGAGCGAGCGTTACTCCTGCTCGGACTCCTCGGCCTGCTTACGGCTGCGGATGAGGTGCGCCACGCCGATGCACAGCACCGCGCCACCAGCGATCCAAGTGAAGGTCACACCGTTGAGACCGGTCAGCGGGAGGCCGACGGACTTGGTATTGCCGACGTTGATGGTGATCTCACCGGTGGCGGCGTTGGTGCCGGCGCCTTCCGTGCCGTTCAGTTTGTTGTCACCGGCAGTGTCGTCAAGCGTACCGAAGGCGATGTCGTTGCGGCCCTTGTCGTACTCGGAAACCTCCGCCTTAAGCTCCGTCACCTTCATGGTCACGGCGTCATACGTCGGGGTGATCTTGAAGGTGAAGGGTTTGGCCTTGGTGTAGGAGTCGCCGGGGGCCTTGACCTCGGTCACCTTGTAGGAGCCGGCGTCGAGGCCGGAGACGGGGATCTTGCCGTCTTTGTCGGACGTGAACGTCACGTAGTCAGGCAGGTGGTTGACGTCGGCAACGGTCACGAGCTGGCCCGCGACGACGCCCGCGGTGGGGTCGTCCTTCGAGGCGATATACTGGTCTTGAGTGTTCGAATCAGCGGACTGGATGGTGAAGACGGCGCCCGCAAGGCCCCTCTCGGTGCCCTGGTCGACCTTGTTGAGGTTGAGCTTGAACGCGAAGTCGGCGACGGTATCCTCGATCGTCTCGCCCGTGCCCTCGGCATACGGGTTGTTGGAGTACTCGAGCTTGACGGTGTTGGGGTTACCGCCCTTGTTGCCGTCGGTTGCATTGCCAATCACGGCGTTGCCGTTGAGCTTTGCCTTGTAGAAGACAACGATCTTGGTGTCGGCGGTCACGCTCGCGACGTCCTTGAGGCCCTTCTTGCCGTCTCCGGTCTTGAACTCGACCGTCAGCGTGTTGTTGTTGCTAGCATCAGCATCCGTCACGGTATAATTGCTCGACTCAATCTCGCTGTAAGTCTCGCCGTTCAGCGCGTACACCTTAACCGAGCCTTTGACATAGTCAAGGCCATTGGAAAGCCCGTCGGTGAACTTGTAAGCATACGTGCCAAAGGTAGCGTAGTTGCTGGCGATCGTGCCGGTAAGCTTGTAGTTAACTTCCTGGCCGATCTGGGAATCGGCGACATCATTCCATTTGTTGGAGCCCTTGATGTCGGCGGCGTCGGCATCGTCGAGGACCTTCTTCTCGACAGTAGGCACGCCCTTCTTTGGCGTAACGGTCGTCGCGTTCACGCCGTCGATCACGGCGTAGACGGGAGAGGTGGACACATCGGTCGACTTGTCAGCAGGCTTACCGGGAGTAGCGGTGAGGAAGAGCCAGTAGCCGGCGCCGAGTCCGGAAAGGGATGCACTGCCCTCGCTCGTCACCTTCCAGGTGGTGCTGTTCTTCAGGCCATCGGCAATTAGACTGAGAACGTTGTCGCTAGCAACCTTCGAATCGGTCCCGGTAACTTCAGATTTGGTGCTAAGCCAATCGGCAGCATCCTGTGCGTTCTCGCTTTTGTAGGATGCATCCTTTTTCTTGATGGCGTTTACGACAGCAGTTTGGGCATCGGAGCTGGCCCATTCGATGCTACTCACCGTCGTATTCCCACCGGTCGTCGTGACCTTTGCCTTGAAGATCTGGATACCCTTATAGGTCGTGGACGCAGCGTAATCGGCGTCCTCGAACGTGACGGTCGACCCCGTACCCTCAGCAAACGCCATGGTCACGGGCGCCATCACGCCGCCGAAGCTCAGCGCTGCTGTGAGGCCGGCGGTTACTGCCAGGCGTGCGATGTTCTTGCTCATGCTCATCTTCTTTTCCTCCGTTTTCCGTTTGATTCTCATTCGATCGGTCATCATCTGTCTGTGTCTTAGCATCTACTTCGCTACGTCTCGCCCCGCTCTCTGTGGGGCTGCCAGCTACTCTTTATGGCTGCCACCTCCCCGCTTGACCAGGAGCGCGACCACGACGAGCGCGGCTCCGGCGACCGCTGCGGCGGCCGCGGCGTACATTGCCATATCGCCAGTCGAGGGCATAAAGCCTCCGGTGGTAATGCTAGGGGGTGTGCCGGTGGGCGTGTTGATGAGCGACGCCTCCAGGCTGCCCGTCGACCCGTCCGCGCTGTCGGCGCGCAGGGGCGACTCGGCCGTGATGGTGAGCTTGGGCTTGGCGGCGGCCACCTGGTCGACGTCCAGACCCTCGGCCTTGACCATCACGGAGCGCGTGCCCTCAAAGGCGGTGTAGCCCTTGGGCGCCTTGAGCTCGCGGACCTCCAGCTTGCCCGAGTCCACGCCCGAGACGGTCACGCGGCCGTCCTCGCCCGTGGTGACGGTGGCCTTGCCCTCCGCATCCCACATGCCGTCGGCCGCCAGCGTGCGACCACGGTCATCGGCGATGCTCAGGACCGCCCCGGCAAGCGGCTTGTCGCCGTCGCTGCCGCGCTTGGTGAGCGCGAGATCCCAGGTGTAGGCGCACGCATCGTCGCTCGGCGTGCGGGTAAAGCCGGCATCGCCGGACTGGTCGGCAAAGGGAGAGCGCGGGTAGCGCAGGTAGACCTCGTTGGGGTTGCCCTTCGCGATGCCGTGGTTGCATGCGCTGTTGAGCGGCGCATTGTACACGGCGACCACGCGGGCGCCCGCGGTGAAGGCGTCGGCCCCGCCGAGCGCGGCGATGAGGTCGCCGGTGCACACGGTGAAGGTCTTACCGTCGGCCGCTACCTTGGTGGCGCACTGGGCCGTGATGTCGGTCCAGCCCTTCGCGGGCTCGGTGCCGACGCGCCCGTCCTTGCCGGTCGAGACGGCGTCAAAGCCGCCGTCCGCGCCCGCCGCCACGTACACGCGCACGCTCGCGGCCACCTTGGAGGGGTCGAGCCCCGCGCTCATGGTGTCGACGAACTGCACCGTATAGGTGCCGTAGGCCGTGAGCCCCGCCGGGACCGTGACAGAGAGGCGCCAGTACAGGTCGTCGGCGACCGTGGCGTCGGCGGCCTTCTGCCAGGCGGCGGTGCTGTCCTCCAGCACATGCTTGGAGACCTTGGGCGTCGCGGCCTTGGGCTTGACGGTGACGGCGCTGCCGCCGACCAGGGCCATGATCGGCGCGGTGCCGGCCTCGCCCTGGGCGATGACGTCGTCGTCGGCGACGATGAGCCAGTAGCCACAGGGCAGCTCTGACGCCGTGCCCGCGTTAAGGGGCACGGCGTCAGAGCTCTGGAGGGAACGAGCGAGCTGTGCGCTCAGCGCGCTCGTAAGGTGGGAATCGGCGTTGAGCCATTCGGCAGCTTCCTGCGCGGTGGTCTGGGAGTTGGGCATGCCGGCGCTGTGCAGCACAGGCAGCGCGGCGTCGCGCACGGCGTCGCTTGCCCAGGCGAGGTCGGTGGCGATCTTGGCGTCGCTGTCGCCGTCGACGACGTTGGCGCTAAAGATCTGGTAGGCGTCGTAGCTGCGCGCCACGGTGCCTGTCACCGTGATGGATCCGGTCGCGCTCGGCGCGGCCTGCGCGGATGCGGGGAACACAACCGCGCAGGTGCCGATCAAGAGGGCGAGCAGCGCAAACAAGATCGGGAAGGAGCAAACTTTCTTATTCACGACGCTCGCCTCCCTTCGCATTCGCCTTGCGACGAATGTGCATCCAGGCCGCAGCAGCGCAAAGCGCCGCCGCGCCGGCAAGGTACGTCAGAGTGACGCCCGACATACCAGAAAGGGGCAATGTGGTGGAGTAGGTGTTGGTGAAGGTGGGGGTGGACTCGGGTTTGGTGCCATCGATGGGATTACCGTCGGCGTCAACGATCTTGGTGCAGGCCACATTCGTGGGCTCGATTTTGCCGTTTGTATTGTCCGTCATCGTGACGTCAAATCGATAGACAGACTTGTCGTATTTATAGTGCGAGAACAGCGAACCGTCAGTTTTCTCGCGCACATAGTACGTGAAGGTCTTGGAAGCGCCACGGCCCGTGGAGTCGGACGCGAGCTTGTCGAGTTGATTGAGTTCGTACTCGATCGGCTTGAAGCTCCGGGTCTGGGACTTGTCACCGTCGGCAGTGGGGGTAATCTCGCCCTTGGGGTCAGTCGTAACCGTCTCGGCATTATCGAACTTATCGTTATCCGCAAGCTCGAGCGTGAACTCCTTCATCTCGCCACCCTTAACAACCTTAGTCACCTTGGGAGTCCAAGAGCCCTTGGAGGTGTACGGAGTGTATTTGTTAGTGAAAGTTGCACCACTGGTAAGCGCAACGATAACAGCGTTTTCGCCTTCAGCTGCTACGGTGGCTGCTGATTCTGTTTCTGGCGTTCTTGCGCCAGCGCCGTCATTTTTTACTTTTGTTACCGAAACGCTCCCGACTTTGTAATACGTGTATTTAATGTCAAGCACGTTGTGCGACTTTTTCTCATCCCTCACAACCTCAGGATCAATTTTGTAGATCGTTTTGTCGTAAGTCACGTTCTTGTCCGTGCCCGGAACCTCTACCAAGTAGTAAACAAGATCGTCGTCGGCATAAACTTCACCCAGATCAAAGGTGAGATTTCCATCCCCATCGTTTTTCACCGTATCAACCACCGAGCAGCCATTGAGCTGAAGTTTGCCATTGGAGTCAAAGCTCGGAACTGTATATGAGATCCCGCCTTGTTCGTTAATAATCTTGTTCTGTCTGAGTAGCTGGAAATCGAAGTCATTTCCTTTAAGCGTGCCGTCCTTAAGCACCTTGGAGCCATTGAGCTTCATCTTGGGGTAAACCTTGACTTCTTGAGTGGAGCCAGCGATTACGTCGCCGTTGGTCATGATGCCACCACCGTGGATGTTGGAACTGTTGCCCGTGATATATAACGTAGCCAGCCTTATAGCTTCATTTTGATCTTCAACGAACGGTTCGGACTTTAGGCCAATCATGTACTTGGCCTGGACTCCGTCATACTTACCGATGGTCGTAGGCTGACCGTCAATCGTGCCCGACCAATTTGCAGCACCACCGCCGAGCATCTGGCCCGTTACGGCTGCGATATAGTCAGCGTTATCCGACTTGCGGATAAGGAAGAGGTCCTCATGGCCACGCCTCTTGAAGTCATCGGTAATCTCACCGCCATCAACACTTGGAGGCTGGTCTTCATTCTTACCATTGGTGCCACCTGATAGATTCTCACCGTTTGCATCGGTGTTTCCGAAAATCGCAATACCATTGGCATCGGTAATCGCCGTCTTGCCGCTCGGGCAGGCTGCGAAGCCACCACCATAGCCCTTAGCCGAGTTTTTGGTAATCAGGGCGTTATATATCTTGAGACGCGCCGAATTAACGCCCTCGTCACTGTTGCCTCCCTGGACAAAAACGCCACCGCCACCCCAGTCATTGGTGGTATTAGTCGTATTGTTAGTTATGTAGGCTTTCTTGCCGCTCACATTAAATTCGCCAACTGTAGGCGCAGCGATACGGATGCCGCCACCCTCTGAGTTTTGCGCCACATTGCTGGCGATGATTCCACCATAAAACGCAAACCCGGAAAGAGGTTTATTCCAAGCGCCAGCATAAACGCCGCCGCCAGCCTCGGCAGAGTAGTTGCCCGTGATGTAGCCGCCGCTAATAACCAGACCGCCTTTTTTCTGTCCCTGATTGTGGCTAAAGGCAGCAATGCCGCCACCACCGTGACAACCGTTACCTTTGTGTCCTTCATCGGTAGAGAACTGATATTTGTTGTTAGTAATGTAACCATTCGTAATGGTCACCATAGAGTCCTCAGCACAAATTCCCGCGCCATAACCGACTTCATTATCATTTGTACCGTTACCGGAGATAATACCGCCAGCCATGTTTACCGTAGAATTCAGGGCATAAACGCCGCCGCCACTGGGGGCATAGTTACCAGCGATTACTCCGTCAGAGATCTCCAGGGTTGAGCCCTCAACATGAATTCCAGCACCAGCACCACTGCTGCCTATAGAAGCACCATAAACGTATCCGCCACTCATGTTGACGGTAGATCCCGTCTCGGCATAAATCAGGTTGCCAACATTTGCGTCCTGAGTCGTGGTCAGCACGCCGCTTTGAAGGTTAAACGTACCGCCACGGACGTTGATGAGCCTCATCGTAGAGTGAGCAGTGGTGCCCACGATGGCGCCATTGATGGCAACCTCATGCTTGAAAAGGGTCTCGGTAGTAGCAGTGTCACTCGAAGTCGAATCAGTCACGTAGTAAGTGAGCTTACTGGGCGTTGTGCCGTCGTAATCGAGCTTAGCAAGGTTGCCGTTTTTGTCGCCATCCTGCTCGAACTTGTTATCAGCCGCCTGCTGCAGATCCTCAATCGTGAGCGTCGCACCCTCGGGCACATTGAACATGGACATGTTGGGCGACTTGCCAGGCTCCACGCCCGAGTGTTTGATCTTATGGCCGTTGAGGTCGATGGTGGTTTCACCCTGGCCAAGCGTAATGTCGCTTGCATACTCAATATCGAGATTCAAGCGATATTTGCCGGCCTTTTTATCATTTTGAAGGTAGTGAGATAGGTCGTCTGCAGAATTAATCAGCGTATATTCGGTCGCATCCTCCGCAACAGGTGGAATTGCGCCCTCATTGCTAGCGTCATCCGCGGTCTGCTCGGCATCCTCGTCCTGCGAGTCTTCCTCGGACAGCCCCTCAGACTGGACATCATCTCCAGCCTCGCCACCCTCAGCGTCGTCACTATTCTGGTTGTCGGTATCCCCATTGTTGGTGTTTTCTACATCAGTAGGCTCAGTTGAGGAATCACCCGTCACAGTTTCTTCGGTCTGGGCATCGTTGGCAATGGCCTGCGAGATCGGAGGCATGACGAGCGACAGTACCAGGCTCAACACGGAGGCTCCGCACAAAACGCCTGCCAGTACACGGCGCGTCGCTTTTTTCTGCTTAGTTTTTGGCTCTGTTAGACCAAGGTTGACATAAAAACGATGTCACCGCGAGGCGGTACCCTTCAATTAACGTCGAAGGA
>ENA-OQHZ01000171-OQHZ01000171.1-human-gut-metagenome-genome-assembly--contig:-NODE-171-length-54651-cov-4.876461_pt1 | contig 54651 bp, 57 predicted proteins | sample MGYA00242642_ERZ504734 | MGnify/ENA primary metagenome ERZ504734 (study PRJEB26092, sample SAMD00036210) | human gut metagenome | host: Homo sapiens | study: EMG produced TPA metagenomics assembly of...
GGAGTGCCTGCTACTGGCACTTTTATAAGCATTGATAAATTTACTAAGTTCTGTTCTCGGCTGCGCACGGAACATTACATGCACATGATTAATGTCATGGTTCTATTATACCATAGACCACACTATCGAACAAGTGTTCTTTTTGTTTTTATGCAATTCATCTCCCACCTGTAGAGGAAGGAGAATTCTTGCTATATTATGTTAAAAACGGAACAAAATATAGTTTATATGGTTCAGGAATTTGACCGGAAGCTACGTTCTATTACAATTGCGTCTTGTGCACCTGCACCGCTTTGGCTGCTGTCTCCTAACATTTCTTTTTATTATCCTGATAACATAATCTCATTTTCAATCTGTGAGATTGATCAGGTGATCAAGCATATTGAAACTGGACAGATTGATATTGGAATTTTGCCTTTTGAATATCAGAAGGATGATTTATGTACCACACATTTCTTTACAGAACATTTGTCGGTTTGTATTCCTTTTGGGCATAGTCTTTGTTCTTATGACAAACTTACATTTCATGATCTGAATGGTTATAATCGCCTGCTTTGGGATCAGCTTGGCTTCTGGACAGATCTTTGCAAACGTAAAATGCCTGCTTCAAAGTTTCTGATACAGACAGATGAATCGGAATTTTTGGAATTGGTGAAATCTTCGACTTTGTTTTGTTTTTCTACGAATTATGCTTCTTATCCGGATGAGATTTTAAATGATCGGAAGAGGATTCCGATCGTGGATGATTGTGCGAATGTGGAATATTGGGTGGTTTGGAAGAAAGGGAATACGTATCGATTTTAGTTTTTTATGGAGAAAAAAAATCCTGCAGAAATTCATTCGAATTTCTGTAGGATTTTTGATATTTAGTCTTTGAGTCGCTTCGCTCCCTGTAGACGCCCACTCAACTAAGCTCATCTTTCGCCTGTGGCTCGGATTCGCTAAGGTTCGGGACGGACTTTCGCACTAAGTTCAAGCTACGCCTTTGGCTTGCTTTCTCTAAGTGCTCAATGTCTCTACATCATTCCCATTCCGGCTGGTGCTCCTGCTGGCATTGCTGGTGCTTCTTCTTTGATATTCGCAACAACTGATTCTGTTGTTAATAATGTAGAAGCTACGGATGTTGCATTCTGTAATGCGCTTCTTGTTACTTTGGCTGGATCGATGATTCCTTTTTCTACCATGTCTACGTATTCTCCATGTAATGCATCGAATCCTTTTCCGATTTCTGCTTCTTTTACTTTATTGACGATCACAGCTCCTTCAAGACCTGCATTGACTGCGATCTGGAATAATGGTGCTTCTAATGCTTTGAGGATGATGTTTGCTCCTGTTTTCTCGTCTCCTTCTAAGTCTGCTACTTTCTCAGCTGCTTTCTTAGATGCATGGATATAAGCAGATCCTCCACCGAAGATGATTCCTTCTTCTACTGCTGCTTTTGTTGCTGCTAAGGCATCTTCCAGACGTAATTTGCTTTCTTTCATCTCTGTTTCTGTTGCTGCTCCAACACGGATCACTGCAACTCCACCAGATAATTTAGCTAATCTTTCCTGTAATTTTTCTTTGTCGAATTCAGATGTTGTTTCTTCGATCTGTGCTTTGATCTGTCCAAGACGTGCCTGGATTGCATCTTTATCTCCTTCACCGTCTACGATGACTGTGTTTTCTTTTTCAACTTTGACAGATTTTGCACGTCCCAACTGATCTAATGTTGCGTCTTTTAATTCCAGACCAACTTCTTCAGAGATCACTGTACCACCTGTTAAGATAGCGATATCTTCAAGCATTGCTTTTCTTCTGTCTCCATATCCAGGTGCTTTCACTGCACATACAGAGAATGTTCCACGTAATTTGTTAACGATCAATGTTGTTAATGCTTCACCTTCGATATCTTCAGCAATGATCAGTAATTTCTTACCACTCTGTACAATCTGCTCTAATAATGGAAGGATTTCCTGAATATTAGTGATCTTCTTGTCTGTGATCAGAATATATGGATCATCTAATTCAGCAACCATTTTTTCCATATCTGTTGAGAAATATGCTGATAAATATCCACGATCAAACTGCATTCCTTCTACTAAATCTAATTCTGTTTTCATTGTTTTAGATTCTTCGATCGTGATAACTCCGTCGTTAGATACCTTTTCCATAGCATCTGCTACTAATTCTCCAACTTCTTCATCTGCTGCAGAGATTGCTGCTACTTTCGCGATCTGATCTCTTCCTGTAACTTTGCTACTCATCTCAGCAATTGCTTCAACAGCTGCTTCTGTCGCTTTCTTCATTCCTTTACGAAGAATGATTGGGTTTGCTCCTGCTGCTAAGTTTTTCATTCCTTCGTTGATCATTGCCTGTGCAAGAACTGTAGCTGTTGTTGTACCATCTCCGGCAACATCATTTGTCTTAGTTGCTACTTCTTTGACTACCTGAGCTCCCATATTCTCAAATGGGTCTTCTAATTCAATTTCTTTTGCGATCGTTACACCGTCATTTGTGATCAGCGGTGCACCAAAAGATTTGTCTAATACAACATTGCGTCCTTTTGGTCCGATTGTAACTCTTACTGTATCTGCTAACTGGTTAACTCCTGCTTCCAGTGCTTTTCTTGCTTCAATTCCGTATTTAATCTCTTTTGCCATGATCTTAATTACCTCCGACTAATTCCTTGATTAAATCAAATAATTGTGTGATGTGATAAAACTATTCTACAACTGCTAAAATATCATTCTGTTTTACGATGATAAATTCTTCATCTTCTAATTTTACTTCTGTTCCTGCATATTTAGAATAAATAACTTTCTGTCCTACAGAAACTTCCATCTTCACATCTTCTGTTCCAGGTCCGACTGCAACAACTTCTGCTTCCTGTGGTTTTTCCTGTGTTGCTGTTGTAAGGACGATTCCTGACTTAGTTGTTGTTTCTGCTTCCAGCTGTTTTAATACAACTCTATCTCCTAATGGTGTTAACTTCATAATGATATTACCTCCTAAATATATTAGAATTATTGTTCTTTTTATCTTTTGTTAGCACTCACTTATATCGAGTGCTAACTCTATGTTCTTTAGTATAACACCAGACAAAAAAAATGCAACCCCCTTTTTATAAAAATTCTATAAACTGAGATTGCATTCTTTGGTATTTTACTTATTCTTTGATGTATTTTTTTGCTTCTTCTGAGCTTCTTGTTGGAACTGTCTGGAAATATACATGTACATGTTTTTTGATCAGTTCATGAATAGCTTCCATCTCCATGGTATCACACGCAACTCTTCTTGCAACTGCTTTACGTTCTCCACGAATTCCCATACCTCCGATATTAAGCTGATTGATCTTGATCCCTCGTTTGATCAATTCTTCAAATACCAGTGGGGATTCTGCAATTACGATCACCCGCTCTCCATCAAAGGATGGGGCTTCTTTTAATTTCTCCGTTGCACGATCGATCCCATATACATGAATTATAAGGCCTTGGGGCGCCATCTCTTTAATCACTTTGCTTCGGAATTTATCCTTCGCCACAACATCATCTACAATAATGATCCTGTTCGCTCTGACTTCCGGCACCCATAATGTCAAAATCTCCGTATGTATGAGCCTGTCATCAACTCTCGCTAATACAATGTTTTTCATCCTTCTACCTCCTTATATAATTCACGCACATCTTTCACTGTCTCTGGTGCTGCCTTAAGAAGATCTTTGCACACCTCTTGTGCACTCTTTCCCGCGTAACGTCCCATAACTACTTCCATCATCAACGGAAGATTGATTCCAGTTACGTGGTAGAGATCGTATTCTGACATTAAAGAAATTACTGTATTAAACGGACTTCCATAAAACAGATCTGTTAATATAAGGACTTCTTCTCCTTCTGATGTCTGTTCAATACTCTCTCTGATTTTCTCTCTCAAAGTATCCACTGATTCTTCTGGTTCAAGCCCAAATGCCTCAAGGCCTTCCTGTTCCCCTGCGATCATCTGTGCTGTATCCACAAGTCCTCTTGCATAACTTCCATGAGATACCACGATTACCTTCATCAATTTTCCTCTCTTCTCTCTCATCACATCTTGCCTGTTACGGCAAATTTGATTAATTTGGTTTGTAAGAACTCTTTAAGCTTACAATTCTATTAAATACCATGTGTTCTTTTGTAGAATCTTTGGAATCTAAACAGAAATATCCTGTTCTCATAAACTGGAAACTGTCTTCCTTATCATATTTCTCTAACTCAGGCTCTACATATGCTTCCTTGATCACAGTCAGTGAATTTGGATTCACATTGATACTTCCATCTTCATTATATACACCTTTTTCTTCATCTACAATGTTTTCATACAGACGAATTTCTGCTTTTTTCGCAGTTGGTACAGATACCCAGTGGATCGTTCCGCGGACCTTTCTTCCATCCGGACTGTTTCCTCCTCTGGATTCTGGATCATATGTCGCATATACACAGGTTACATTGCCGTCCTCATCTACATCATATCCTGTACATGTCACAAAATATGCATTCATCAGACGCACTTCATTACCTACATATAAACGACGGTATTTCTTAGGCTTTTCAATCTTGAAATCTTCTCGTTCGATATATAATTCTCTTGAAAATGGTACCTGTCTTGTTCCCATCTCTTCGTTTTCCTGATTATTTGGAACGTCAACGAGTTCCCCTTCTCCTTCTGGATAGTTTGTGATCACCAGCTTGATCGGATCTAAGATCGCTGCCATACGTGGACGTTTTAATTTCAGATCATCACGGATGCAGTATTCAAGCATCGCTGAATCTACAGAGCTGTGACTCTTTGCAACTCCGACAAGTTCCATAAACTTCTTGATGGATTCTGGTGTATATCCTCTTCTTCTAAGTGCTGATAATGATACCAGACGTGGATCATCCCACCCATCTACGATTCCGTCTTCAACTAATTTCTTGATATAACGTTTTCCTGTGACAACATTTGTCAGATATAACTTCGCAAACTCAATCTGTTTTGGCGGATTCTCAAATTCACATTCATTCACAACCCAGTCATATAATGGTCTGTGGTCCTCGAATTCCAGTGTACAGATAGAATGTGTCACCCCTTCAAATGCATCCTCTAATGGATGTGCAAAGTCATACATTGGATAGATACACCATTTGTTTCCTGTATTATGATGTTCCATTCTTGCGATACGATAAAGAATTGGATCCCTCATGTTGATATTTCCAGATGTCATATCAATCTTGGCACGAAGAACTTTGCTTCCATCTGGGTATTTTCCTTCCTTCATCTCGCGGAATAACTGTAAGTTCTCTTCCGGTGTACGGTCACGATATGGACTGTTCTTTCCAGGTTCTGTTAAAGTTCCTCGGTATTCTCTGATCTGTTCAGCATTCAGATCACAGACATATGCTTTTCCCTTCTTGATCAGGAATTCTGCACATTCATACATCTTGTCAAAGTAGTTAGAAGCATAATAGATATGTTCGTGATAATCTGCTCCTAACCATTCTACGTCCTCTTTAATAGAATTTACATATTCTTCCTTCTCTTTTGTTGGGTTTGTATCATCAAAACGGAAATGGAAATCTCCTCCATATTCCTGAGCCAGTCCATAGTTTAATAAGATGGATTTTGCGTGTCCGATATGAAGATATCCGTTTGGTTCTGGTGGAAATCTTGTAACTACCTTCTTGCAATGCCCTTCTTCTATATCTTTTTCTATGATCTGTTCGATAAAATTCTTAGAAATCGTTTCTTCCATGTCTTCCTCCATATAGTTCTTTCTATTCTGATTATAATGTATCTTCTATACACTTGCAATCATATAATTTCTGTATCATTGTGAAATACAGATAATCCTTCTATATAAGATCTAATGCCTCCATAACATTTGAAACTCCTACAAGTCTCATGTCTGTCTGGACCTTGATCTGATCTACATTCGCCTGAGGCAGAATGCATCGTTTAAATCCTAGTTTCTGTGCTTCTTTGATCCTTGCTTCTCCACCTGATACGGCTCTTACTTCTCCTACCAGACCAACTTCTCCAAAAATGATCGTATCTTCTAAGATCGGCCGGTTCTTATAACTCGATGCGATTGCCATAATAATACCAAGATCGATCGCTGGTTCGCCAAGTTTCATACCTCCAGCCAGATTCACATACGCATCACAGCCGCCAAGCTGCAGTCCAACTCTCTTCTCAAGCACTGCCATCAAAAGATTCACCCTGTTATAATCAATTCCAACTGCTGTTCTTCTCGGCATCTGAAAGCTTGTTGGTGATACCAATGCCTGAATCTCGATCAGGATCGGTCTGGTCCCTTCCATGGAACATACAACAACAGATCCTGACGCATCAAGGGGTCTTCCATTAAGCATCGTCTTTGACGGATTCTCCACTTCTACAAGTCCATTGTTACACATCTCAAACACACCGATCTCGTTCGTGGATCCAAAACGGTTTTTGACACCTCTTAAGATTCTGTATGCCGCTTCTCTTTCCCCTTCAAAATAAAGGACCGTATCTACCATATGCTCAAGTGTTCTTGGTCCTGCAACCACTCCTTCTTTGGTCACATGTCCTACGATAAAAACTGCGATATTATTCTCTTTCGCAACTCTCATCATCGCTGCAGTCACTTCTCTTACCTGAGACACACTGCCTGCTGCCGAGGAAAGATCCTCGCTGTACATTGTCTGAATCGAATCAATCACCGCAAATTCTGGTTTCGTCTTTAAGATCGCATTCGTGATCGCATCAAGATCTGTCTCACAATACAGAAGCATCTCTTCTTCAAATGTTCCGATCCTCTCTGCTCTCATCTTGATCTGATGCATAGATTCTTCCCCAGAAATATACAAAACCTTACGTTTGCTATTCGCAAGATTCCTGCATACCTGTAATAATAACGTGGATTTCCCAATTCCCGGATCTCCTCCGACCAGCGATAGGGAACCTTTGACGATCCCGCCGCCTAACACACGGTCTAGTTCATGAATCCCTGTTGGAATCCTCTCTTCATTCTCTACGGTTACCTCGGATATATTCATAGGAGAGGCAGAAGTCTTTAAAGACTTCGCCCCTCCTTTTTTCGTTTCTGTAACTTTCTCTTCTGTAAAAGTATTCCACTGCTTACAGGCAGGACACTGCCCCATCCACTTGGAAGACTCATGACCACACTGGCTGCAAAAATAAACTGTCTTTTGTTTTGCCATTGGTGCTCCTTTATGTTACTACTGTTTCTTTACACGAACAGCTGCTGCTGTTCCCTCGCTTAACTCAACACTCAGAGTTAATTTTCCTCCAAGATTTGCTTTCATCATTCCTACATTCGTATTATCAATAAAAACTTTATATTCCTGTCCGGCTTCTACTTCTAAAGTAACCTGGACATCAGATGAAGATTCAATCTCAAATGCAACTCCATCTGTTGTTGCAACAAAGTTATGTACTGCTGAACCTGGAACTGATTCAAAGATCAGCTGTCCGTTCTTGTCCAGTTTTGTCATTGTCTTGAAAGTCTTGATCTTATAGATATCTCCTTCAAACTGGATATCTCCTTTCTTCGCTTTCTGTGCTAATGTATAGTCACCAAAGCTAAGTGTTCCATTGTCTTCGCTGCGGAATAATTCAGTTACCACTGCCATTGTCTTTTCCTCCTAATATATGTTTCGGTCGTCGTATGTATATTATAATATATTTCAGTATTATTTACTAGTTTTCCTTTACCGAAAAAGTAAGTTTTTTATCTTTTTTACCAATCGTCATCGTCTGTCCATTCGTAAGGGTTCCTTCTAGGATCTTATCTGCCAGTACATCTTCAATCTCATTCTGGATGATTCTTCTTAATGGTCTTGCCCCATAATTCTCATCATATCCCTTATCTGCTAACAAATCCATCGCACCAGATGTGATCTTTAATGTGATCTGATGTTCACTTAATAAACGGGTTCTCAATTCATCCATAAATAATTTTGCGATCTTCTTAACTTCTTCCTTTGTAAGGACGGCAAATACGATCGTCTCATCAATTCGATTTAAAAACTCTGGGCGAAAGATCTGTTTCACTTCTTCCATAACACCCTTTTTCATACGTTCATGAGTCTTGGCTTTATCTGTATCATCCATAGAAAATCCTAAATGTTTTGGTGCAATGATACGGTTTGCACCTGCATTGGAAGTCATAATGATAACAGTATTCTTAAAGTCGACTTTTCTTCCATTGGAATCTGTAATATGTCCGTCATCTAATACCTGAAGCAGGATATTAAATACATCAGGATGAGCTTTTTCGATCTCATCAAAAAGAAGGACAGAGTAAGGATGTCTTCGAATCTGTTCACTCAGCTGTCCGCCTTCTCCAAATCCAACATATCCTGGAGGAGATCCGATGATCTTTGATACACTGTGCTTCTCCATATATTCAGACATATCCACACGGATCAGATCTTCTTCTCTTCCAAATAAAGCTTTTGCTAATGTCTTTGACAGCTCTGTCTTACCAACTCCTGTTGGCCCTAAAAATAAGAATGATCCGATCGGACGGTTTGGACTCTTAAGACCGACTCTGCTTCTCTTCACAGCTTTGGCAACTGCATTGACCGCTTCATCTTGCCCGATCACATGTTTGTGAAGTTCTTTCTCTAAATGTCTAAATCGTTCCATATCTCCCTTTGTAAGCTGTGTTACTGGAATCTGTGTCCATAAAGAAACGACTTCTGCGGCATCCTCTGTTGTCAATTCTGGAATCTCATTTTGCTTCTTCTGATTTCTCTTCATCTTACGTTCCAGAGATTTCTCAAGTTTGTTCTTCTCTTTCTTAAGCTCTCTTGCTTCTGTAATATCTCCATCAGAAAGCGCTGCTTCGATCTTCTCTATGATCTCCCTGATCTCCTTGCGTTCTTTCTTAAAACCTGCATGACTTCCAAGCTGTTCCATTCGTTTCCTTGCACAGGCTTCATCTAACAGATCGATGGCTTTATCTGGCAGAAAACGATCACTGATATATCGATCAGAAAGAGAGGCGATCGCCTCTGCCACATCTTCTGATACAAGGATCCTATGATAATCTTCAAAACGATGTTTGATCCCTTTTAAGATCGTGATCGTTTCTTCTACGGTTGGTTCTTTCACTCTGACTGGTTGGAATCTTCGAACTAATGCTGCATCTTTTTCAAAATATTTTGTATATTCTTCACTCGTTGTCGCACCGATCAACTGAAAATCTCCTCTTGCCAATGCTGGTTTTAAGATATTAGATGCATCCATAGCTCCCTCAGAACCTCCAGCTCCAATGATCGTATGAATCTCATCGATAAACAAAATAATAGAATCATCCTGTGTTGCTTCGGTTACGATGCGTTTCATTCGTTCTTCAAATTCCCCACGGAATTTCGTTCCAGCGATCACTTTCGTAAGGTCTAAGGACAAAATCCTCTTATTCTTAAGAATTCTTGGCATATTGCCTTCGGCGATCCTTTGTGCAAGGCCTTCAACGATCGCTGTTTTACCAACCCCTGGATCACCGATCAGACATGGATTATTCTTTGTCCTTCTGCAAAGGATCTGCATCAGACGTTCCATCTCACTTTCACGTCCGATCATCGGATCAAGCTTCCCAAGCATTGCTTTCTCTGTCAGATCTGTACTATACTGAAGCAGCATATATTCTCCTGCTCCATCTTCCATATCACCGCCATCAGAGATTGCTTCATTATATTCATTCTTCGCACTTCTGAAATCAATTCCTGCAGTAACTAAAATATCTGTATAGATTCCTTCGGATGAAATCTTATGATCTTCCAGAAAACGGAATGCTTCATTATCTCCATCTTTGATCATCGCCATCAAGATATGTTCTGATCCGATCGCTTCACACCCGTATTTCATTGCAAGTTCTCCTGCAATTTCTAACAGGTATTCTGTCTTCGGAGTATCCATTACCGTTCTTCTTCGGTCTTTTGGCATCTTTGACTTCTCTTTGATCGCTTCTTCTATTAATTCTCTTGTCACTCCGTGCATCTTGAGCACTTCACTTGCAAGAGATCCGTCTGCCCCATAAAGTCCTAGCAGAACAAAAATACTGCTGACATCTTTAAATCCAAGATATCCAGCAATCTCTCGTCCTTCATTCAATGCTTTGGAGGCATATTTTGTAAATGGTAATCGGTTCATAATTCCTCCTGTTATTACTTTCTGTCTAATTTCTGGTACATATCATGAATCAACCGGTTCATCTCGTCTTCTGTAACTCCTTTACAGACAGCTTCTGCAACTAACATCCTTAAATTCTCCTGAATGCTTGCTAATTCCTGCTGTTTTTCCAAAGTTTCAACACTTATGACTGCACCTTTTCTTCGGTCTAGTTTCAGGTATCCTTCTTCTCTTAAGATCGCATAGGCTTTGTTCACCGTGTGCATGTTCACTCCAAGCACCTGTGCTAACTGACGGACAGATGGAAGTGATTCTCCATCAGCAAATTCTTCACATGCGATTCCCATAATGATCTGATTTCTTAACTGTACATAGATTGCCTCGTCACTATTGAAATCAATCTCCAGTATCATTGTGCAACCCTTCTTTCCTCTTTCGAAATTTACAACTTATCTATGATATTTTGTTATACATAGACTATAATATAAAGCACAGTCTGTCAAGAGCTTCTCTTCCAGATGATAAAGAAAAAGATGCAGTGTAAAAAACTACATCTCTTTCGTCTATTTTTCATTCAGATCTAAAATTCTTTGATTTGCACTTCCTCGGAATTTTAATGTGATATCTTTCTGGGATTCGATAAACTGTCCATCAACCAGCGTATCAATATAAGATAACATCTCTTCCGTAAACGGTGTGTATACTTTACCACCTTCGAGCAAATCCTTGTCATAAGTATATCCTGTATAGCACCAGATATTCTTCTTTGGATAATTTTCTTTGATCTCTTTTAATAATCTAACCAGTTCTTCCTGATTCTCCGGTTCAAATGGTTCCCCTCCAAGAAGCGAAAAACCTTCAATATAATCTGGCTTTAACAATTCCATGATATGATCTTTTGTCTCCGTCGTAAATGGCTTTCCATAACAAAAGTCCCATGTCTCCTTATTAAAGCATCCTGGACAATGATTTCGGCAGCCTGATACGAATAAGCTGACTCTGACTCCTGGTCCATTCGCAATATCACATTTTTTAATTTCTCCGTAGTGCATATGATCTCCTCTGTCATCGTGTCTTATAAATGAAGTACTCGATCCTTGATCTCCTGTGTACGTCCCTGATTCCAGAACTGTGTTCCGATATATCCACAAGTACGTCTTGCAACAAACATATGATCCTGATCTGTATTTCCACAGTTTGGACATTCCCAGATCAGCTTTCCTGATTCATCTTCTTTGATCTGAATCTCTCCGTCGTATCCACAGCATTCACAGTAATCACTCTTTGTATTTAACTCTGCATACATGATGTTATCGTAAATAAATTTCATCACGGATAAGACGGCTGGAATATTATCCTGCATGTTTGGTACTTCAATGTAGCTGATCGCTCCGCCTGGAGATAATTTCTGGAATTCTGACTCAAATGCCAGTTTGCTGAATGCATCGATCTCTTCTGTTACATGAACATGATAGCTGTTTGTGATGTAGTTCTTATCTGTAACTCCCGGAATGATACCAAAACGTTTCTGTAAGCATTTTGCAAACTTGTAAGTTGTTGATTCCATTGGTGTTCCGTATACAGAATAGCTGATGTTCTCTGCTGCCTTCCATTCATTACATTTATCATTTAATTTCTGCATAACTTTTAATGCAAATTTTTTCCCTTCATCGGATGTATGAGACTTGCCTGTCATGCGAACACACATCTCATAAAGTCCTGCATATCCAAGGGAAATCGTGGAATATCCATCGTATAATAACTTATCGATCTTCTCGCCTTTCTTCAGTCTCGCAAGCGCTCCATGTTGCCAAAGGATCGGCGCAACATCAGATACCGCTCCCTTTAATCTCTCATGGCGACATCTTAATGCTCTGTGGCACAATTCCAGTCTCTCTTCTAAGATGTCCCAGAATTTATCCATATCTCCATTAGAACTGCATGCGACATCAACCAAGTTGATCGTTACAACACCCTGATTAAATCTTCCATAGAACTTATGGCTTCCATCTGCATTTCTCTGGGAATCTTCAACCGTTAAGAAGGATCTGCATCCCATGCAAGGATATACTTCACCATTCTTCAGTTCTCTCATCACTTTCGCTGAGATATAGTCTGGAACCATGCGTTTTGCTGTACATTTTGCAGCTAATTCTGTCAGATGCCAATACTTGGAATCTGGTGTGATGTTATCATCATCTAATGCATAAATAAGTTTTGGAAAGGCTGGAGTGATCCAGACTCCTTTTTCATTCTTAACACCCTGAATTCTCTGTTTCAGGACTTCTTCGATCACAAGAGCCAGATCGTCTCTTGTCTGTCCTTCTGGTACTTCGTCAAGATACATAAAGACTGTGACAAATGGCGCCTGTCCATTACATGTCATTAAAGTTACCAGCTGATACTGGATCGTCTGGATTCCCTGTTTGATCTCATCATACAGACGCATCTCTGTAATCTTGTCGATGATCGCATCATCCATAGATTCTCCGATCACTTTACGTTCCTTCACGACATTCTTACGCAGCTTCTTTCGACTGATGTCTACAAATGGTGCTAAATGCGCTAATGTAAAAGACTGTCCTCCATACTGGTTGCTTGCAACCTGAGCAACGATCTGTGTTGTCACATTACATGCTGTAAAAAATGAATGTGGTTTCTCGATCAATGTCTCACTGATCACCGTTCCATTCTGAAGCATATCTTCCAAGTTGATCAGATCACAGTTATGTTCTCTCTGTGCAAAATAGTCAGAATCATGAAAATGGATGATTCCTTCTTCATGAGCACGAATGATCTCATTTGGCAGAAGGACACGTTTACTTAAGTCTTTGCTGACTTCTCCTGCCATATAATCTCTCTGCGTGGAATTGATCACTGGGTTCTTATTCGAATTCTCCTGATTTACTTCCTCATTAATATTATCAAGTAAAGAAAGAATTCCATCATCGGTCGTATTTGATTTTCTTCTCAGTTCTCTCTTAAAACGATATCTTACATACTTCTGGGCAACTTCATATCCTCTCATCTCCATGATCCCTGTCTCGACCATATTCTGGATATCTTCTACATTCACCGCATGAGAAGAGTTTGCTACCTGATCTGCAACCTTCTCTGCGATCGCCATGATCTGATACTGATTCATCTGATGGATCTTTGTTACCTCTTCATTCGCCTTCGTGATCGCATTGATGATCTTATCGAGATCAAAGGTTACCTCCTCACCGTTTCTCTTGATAATCTTTGTTTTTACATCACCATTCATAGTTTCTCCCTCATTTATATAAAATTACAAGATTCTGTGTGTTTCCATTTTCTGGTACAAAATCTTGTTGTCGTTCTACCAATCAGCACTATATCTTGTGCCATTGCCTTTATTATATTACACTCTTTTTCATAAAAAAGAAAGAGCTAATTTTTCATTTTAGAGAATATGAAGATGCTCAAACAGAATCTTAAATCCCAAAAGTATCAGTATTATGCCACCTGCGAGCTCTGCCTTGGATTTATATTTTGTTCCAAAAATATTTCCGATCTTTACTCCTACAAATGAAATCAAGAAAGTACAGACTCCAATCATCGACGCTGCGGATACAATATGCACATTTAAAAAGGCAAATGTGATCCCAACTGCTAATGCATCGATACTTGTCGCAACAGCAAGCATGAACATTTCTTTCACTGCGATCGAATCATCTGCCTGTTCTTCATCATTTGATAATGCTTCTTTGACCATATTGATTCCAATCAGCCCAAGAAGCACAAATGCGATCCAATGATCGATCGATGTGATCTGGTCTTTAAACTGTGTTCCAAGGAAAAATCCGATTGTTGGCATCAGTGCCTGAAATCCTCCAAACCATAAACCAACAATGATCCCTTTTTTCAAAACTTTTTCTCTCATCGCCAGTCCTTTGCAGATAGAAACAGCAAATGCATCCATCGCCAATCCAACAGCCAGTGTTAATAACGTAAGTAAATCCATAAAAACGTCCTCCATATCGTAAGTTTTTCATATCATAGAGGATTCCATCGGAATTTCCTATTATATGAAAAAGACCCACAGACGAAAGCCTTGTTATAAACAAAAGCTTATCGTCTGTGAGTCTCGTTAATTAAGACAGCACCAGATGTCGTTCATCATTATGTTGATACTGTCACAGATTCTCTGCTAACTACTCCCTCACGGAAATATCTATAAGATCATACCGGATGTGCTTCCGGCAAAATGTGCCTATGTATCATATCTCAACTGAGAATCTTTGTCAATATCTTTCCTTTAATTTTTGATTACGCTTTTCAAGATCTAACAGGTATTCTTTCATTTCCAGACCACCTGCATATCCTGTCAGTGAACCGTTCATTCCGATCACTCTGTGACATGGAACAACGATCACGATCGGATTCCTGTTATTCGCCATGCCAACAGCTCGACATCCTTTGGGAATTCCTACTGATTCCGCAATGTCTTTGTAAGTGTAAGTTTCCCCATATGGAATCTTCTCCAATGCCTTCCATACTTTGATCTGAAATTCTGTTCCATGATAAGAAAGTTTCAGGTCAAACTTCTTTCTTCGCCCATCAAAATACTGTGATAATTGCAGTGCTGCTTCCCTGATCAATTCTGTATTCTTCTTCTCGCCTTCTAATGTCTTCGTCCCAAAATATATCCCGCAAATGCCATGCCCATCTTCCTCAATCGTTAAATTACCGATTGGAAAACTATAATCATAATAGTACCTCATATGACAATCCTCCTAAAAATAGGTATACCATATTCTTCCATGGTTGGCAAGGACTAACTTGACATGTACATATTTCTTGCGTACAATGAAAAGAACTGTATAAAAATGAACAGATATTTATTTTAGGAGGAATTTTCATTGGACCCCAGTATGATATTACAGATAATCGCAATTATCATTTTATTAATGCTTTCTGCTTATTTTTCATCTGCAGAAACAGCACTTACAACCGTCAATCCACATAGTATGCGTGCCATGGCAGAAGATGGCAATAAAAAAGCTGCTATTGTTTTAAAATTGATCGAGAATCCAAGCCAGATGCTTTCCAGCGTCTTAGTCGGAAATAACCTTGTGAATATTTCATTAACATCCCTTACTACAACGATCGCTATTCGTATCTTTGGAAGCATGGGAGCCGGAATCGCAACTGCTGTGATCACAGTACTTGTATTGATCTTTGGTGAGATCACACCAAAGACTTTTGCAACGATCAATAATACAAAACTTGCTCTAAGCTATGCTTCCAGCATTTATCTGATCACAAAATTACTGACACCGGTTGTTTACATTATCAACAAACTTTCTACAGCGATCCTTATCATCTTGCGGATCGACTCGAAACAATCCAAACGTATCATGACTGAACGTGAACTTCGTACGATCGTTGATGTCAGCCACGAAGAAGGCGTTATCGAAGAATCTGAGAAAGATATGTTAAACAACGTTTTTGATTTTAAGGAATCTCTTGCCAAGGATATTATGATCCCGCGAATTGATGTAACTTTTGTGTCTGTAGATGCTTCTTATGATGAAGTTCTTGATATTTTCCGCGAAGCCGGTTATTCTAGACTTCCTGTTTATGAAGGAAGTAAAGATCATGTTGTTGGTATTGTTTATTTTAAGGATGTTTATTTCTACCGCAACCAGCACAGAGGCGAGATCTTTCATTTGAAAGATGTTCTGCGTAAGCCGTTCTTTACGTATGAAACTCAGAAAGTATCAAGCCTTCTTGCACAGATGCGTGAAAAATCTGTTAGTTTCTCCATTGTTTTGGATGAATATGGAGTGACTGCAGGTCTTATTACTCTAGAAGATATCGTTGAAGAGATTTTTGGAGAACTGCGTGATGAATATGATGATTCTGAGGAAGAAACTTTCAAAAAATTATCCGATGGATCTTATATGGTATCCGCTTCCTTAAAGCTTGATGATCTTGATGATCTGCTTGACGTAGACCTTGATTCTGAGGATTATGATTCTCTTGGCGGATATATCATCGAACTGCTTGATCATCTGCCTTCAGAGGGCGAAACTGCAGAAGATGAACATTTTCTTTTTAAAGTTGTTTCTGTTGACAAAAATCGTATGGAAACAATTCATATCATTCCAAAAGAGCAGTAAAAAAAGAACCTTGCTTTTTCTTGCAAGGTTCTTTTTTTGTACTCTTATTTAAAATATTCTACTCCGGATTCGAAGATCTTCTGATCTTTCTGTCCGTAAATATTGATTCCTACATAGCTGTCACGACGTTCTGAATGTCCCATCTTACCAAGGACTCTTCCGTCTGGACTTGTGATACCTTCAATCGCATGGTAAGAACCATTTGGATTGAATTCTTCATTCATTGTAGGATCACCATTGAGGTCAACATACTGTGTTGCTACCTGTCCATTTTCAAACAGTTTCTGGATCACATCTTCATCTGCTACGAATCGTCCTTCTCCATGAGATACTGGTATACTGAAGATATCATCTACATGTACATTGTTAAACCATGGTGACAGATTAGAAGCAATTCTTGTATAAGCAACCTTAGAAATATGACGACCAATGCGGTTTGTTGTCAGTGTAGGTGATTTCGCATTCTGTTCTACGATCTTACCTTCTGGAACAAGTCCTAATTTGATCAGGGCCTGGAATCCGTTACAGATACCAAGTGCCAGTCCATCACGGTTATTTAACAGATCCATGACTGCTTCTTTTAATTTTTCATTTCTAAATGCTGTTGCAAAGAATTTTGCAGATCCATCTGGTTCATCACCGGCACTGAATCCACCTGGGAACATGATGATCTGGGATTCTTTGATCGCTTTTTCAAAAACTTCCACTGAATCACGGATTCCCTGTGCATCTAAGTTCTTAAATACCTTTGTGATCACGTTCGCTCCTGCACGTTCAAATGCTTTCGCTGAATCATATTCACAGTTTGTTCCTGGGAATACTGGAATAAATACATTTGGTTTTGCAACTTTATTCTTGCATACGTAAATATTTCCTTTTATATAGTGTCTTGTTGTATCAACGATGCTCTGATCTCCTTCAGATCTTGTTGGGAATACTTTCTCTAATGGTTTCTTCCATGTATCGATTGCTTCTTCTAATGTTACAACTTCGTCACCAAATACAAATTCATGTTTGTCTGTAACCTCACCTAACATTAATCCTGGAATCGCAAGTTTATGAACATCTCTTGTGCTCATTTCAACAACAAATGATCCAAACTTAGGATCTGTTAAGTCTTTTAATTCTACTTCTTCATCGAAGATCACACCTAATTTATTACCAAATGCCATCTTGGCAACTGCTTCTAAGGCTCCTCCGCCGCCAATTGCATATGCAGATTTGATAATTCCATCTTTGATCAGTTTTGTAATACGTTTGTATACTTTCTTCACTTCAGAATAGATTGGAAGATTGTATGCATCTGTTGGGATACAGATACGGATCAGACGGTTTCCTGCTCTCTTAAGTTCTGGTGTGATAACATCTGTTGTCTTCGCTACATCAACTGCAAAAGATACCAGTGTTGGTGGTACATCAATGTCATTGAATGTTCCAGACATACTGTCCTTTCCACCAATCGATGCAAGTCCAAATCCCATCTGTGCCTGATATGCACCAAGCAGTGCTGCAACCGGCTGTCCCCAGCGTGTCTTATCTTCTCCAAGACGCTTAAAGTATTCCTGGAATGTCAGGCGGATATTGCTATAATCTCCACCAGTAGCCACGATCTTCGCGATAGATTCTGTGATCGCATAAACTGCTCCATGGAATGGGCTCCATTTGGACAGATATGGATCAAATCCATAACTCATCATTGTGACTGTATCGCATTCTCCTTTCAATACTGGAAGTTTTGCGACCATTGTCTGAATTGGTGTCATCTGGTATTTTCCACCATATGGCATTGTAACTGTTGCTGCTCCGATAGAGCTGTCGAATCTCTCTACGAGACCTTTCTGTGAACATACATTAAGATCAGATAATGTATTCTTGCACACTTCTTCAAATGTACCTGTCTCGTCTTTGCGGTTAAAGTAAGATTCTACACGGTGAGGGATCTCTACAAATACTTCTGTTTCCTGATGTGCTCCGTTTGTATCAAGGAAAGCTCTTGAGATATTAACGATCTCTTTTCCTCTCCATTTCAGTACTAATCTTGGATCTTCTGTTACAACAGCAACTTCTACAGCCTCTAAGTTCTCTTCTGCAGAGTATGCAAGGAACTGATCTACGTCTTTTGGATCTACAACAACAGCCATACGTTCCTGAGATTCAGAAATCGCTAATTCTGTTCCATCAAGTCCTGCATATTTCTTAGGTACTTTATCAAGATCTACAACCAGACCATCTGCAAGTTCTCCGATCGCTACGGAAACTCCACCTGCACCAAAGTCGTTACATTTCTTGATCAGACGGCTGACTTCTTCTCTTCTGAATAATCTCTGGATCTTACGTTCTGTTGGTGGATTACCTTTCTGAACTTCAGCTCCACATGTCTCGATAGATTCTTCTGTATGAACTTTAGATGATCCTGTTGCTCCTCCACAACCGTCACGTCCTGTTCTTCCACCTAATAAGATGATGATATCTCCTGGATCAGAGTTCTCTCTGATCACGTTCTTTCTAGGTGCTGCACCCATAACGGCACCGATCTCCATACGTTTTGCAACATAGTCTGGATGATATACTTCATTAACATATCCTGTTGCAAGACCGATCTGGTTTCCGTAAGAACTGTATCCATTCGCAGCTTCATTTACAATCTTATACTGTGGTAATTTACCTTTTAATGTGTCTTTTAATGGAACTGTTGGATCAGCAGCACCTGTAACACGCATTGCCTGATATACATAAGAACGTCCTGATAATGGGTCACGGATCGCTCCTCCAAGACATGTTGCCGCTCCACCAAATGGTTCGATCTCTGTTGGATGGTTATGTGTCTCATTCTTGAAACTGATCAGCCATTCTTCTTCCTTACCATCAATTTCTACTGGTACAACAATGCTACAGGCGTTGATCTCATCGCTTTCTTCCATATTGTCAAGAATTCCATCTTTTTTAAGACGTTTCATCGCCATTAATGCCATATCCATTAAGCAGACATATTTGTCATCACGGTCTTTGTACATCTCTTCAAAGTCATCCATGTAAGAATAATATGCTTCTTCTAATGGTGCACGATAGAATCCATCCTGGAATCCAATGCTTGTAAGTTCTGTGGAGAATGTTGTATGACGACAGTGATCTGACCAATAAGTATCCAGTACACGGATCTCTGTCATGGAAGGATCTCTCTTTTCTTCTCCTTTATAATAATTCTGGATATGAAGGAAATCTTTGAATGTCATAGCAAGATTTAAAGAATCATATAATTCTTTAAATTTGTCTTCTTCCATATCTTTGAATCCATCCAGAATCTTAACATCTGCTGGTTCTTCAAAATCCATCACTAATGTCTCTGGTTTGTCTGCAGCTGCCTCTCTTGAGTCAACTGGGTTGATACAATATTCTTTGACTGCTTCTAACTGTTCGTCAGTTAAGTCACCTTTTACAACATAAGTTGTTGCACTTCTGATCAGGGCATCTTCGTCCTCATTCAACAGTTTTACACACTGCTGTGCAGAATCTGCTCTCTGATCGAACTGACCTGGCAGAAACTCAACACTGAAAGATATTTCTCCATCGGCAAGTGGTAATGTCTCTTCATACACGTCGTCAACTGGTGGTTCACTAAATACTGTAACCAGTGCTTTTTCATAACTTGCATCGGATAGATTCTCGATGTCATAGCGGACAAGGACACGAACAGATTCGACATCCAGTCCAAGATACTGCTTCAATGATGCATGCAGCTCTTTTGCTTTTACTGCGTAGTCTTTTTTCTTTTCAACATAGACTCTTCTAACTTCTCCCATGATTTCCTCCCATTTATTCATGTAGTTTCTTAATCACCTGAAATGCAGATGCATTTTCCAAAATCGTTGGCTGATCCTCGGCATAGAATATGATCCCATCTGCCGTTGAACGGATCTCTGATAAAATCTCTCCATTATATGGATTAATGACTTCACCAAGCAGCTGACCTCGGTTAACTTCCTCATTGATCGTCACAAAACGTCTTAGGAATCCCGGAGCACTTGCTTTGACGGATACAAGATCCTCTTCTTCTATAATACTCGCAATATACCCGTTATGGCAATTATATTTTAAAATACCCATTCGAGTCAAGAAGCGAAGCACGGCAGATACAGCCTTCCTGGCCAGATTCACATCGATATTATCTGTTTCCCCAGAATATACCGAAAATGCATCCGTCCCATTGATCTGCCAGTTATAAGTTAATGTCTTTTTATCAAAATTTCGTTGTTTGCTTGTTAATACATAAGGCAGCCCGAACAGACTTGCAAGGCTGGTGCTTTCTTTTCCTGTTGCAGGCATCCGCACATGTGGCACAAAATCCCCGCTTCTGAAAAATGATGCAAAATGGATTCCATAGCGGAATCCTTTAACCCGTTCAAATAAATGTGCTGCCAGACGGCTTGTTGGTTCCCCGTCAAAATTCCCAGGAAACTGACGGTTGATATCACTGTTATCAGATACCCAGTATTTCATTCCGACATTCATTGAAAAATTATTCACACATGGAATGACCAGAATCTGATTATCTCCAACGATCGCACCACTGTTCTCCAGTTCTTTTAAACGTTTGACTAACTGAGAACAAATATATAACTGCTGATATTCATTTCCACGCATTGCTCCAACAATACATGCCGCTGGTTCTGATCCTTCACTTTGTTTTCCAAAGAGATATCCTTCGATCTTAAACTCATCTCTTAAGTAATTTCCTGAGGAATATATGATTTCTTTTTTCATAGTGCATTCCCTCCGATCACTCTGGCTACCAAGGACCCTTCCGTTACACTTGGATGTTCTCTTAATGTCATCAAAATACCATCGGTTGGTGCAACCACTTCTTCTTCCGTTGCTCCCATTAAAGGATTCTGTACGATCCCTATGATCTCGCCTTTCTTTACCGGATCCTTTAATCGCTTGTAAGAAACAAACAATCCACTGGATTCACAATTTAAATAAAAGATCTGGTCTTCGTGGATAAACGGAACCTTTGTTTTGCCTTGAACCTTTCCCTTCCAGATACCAAGTTCTGCCATCACCGAAAAAATTCCATCTATGATCTGGCGGCAGTACTCATAACGGATACGAAATGCTGCACCGGATTCCGTAACCATAGTTGGGATTCCCATCTGGTTTAAAGTGAAAGCTAAACTTCCTTCATTCACTGTCTGAGAAGGATGGATCCAGACAAGATCCGTATTCATATATTTTGACAGATGAAGTAATGTCTCATCGTAATCGTTATTTAAACGTACTTGAGGAACTTCCTGCAAAAAGATATTACTAGAATGAATATCAATGCAACAGGATGCTCCTTTGATATCTTCGATCAATTTAGCTGCTGTATAATCTTCCAGACCTCCATTGATGTCTCCTGGAAATGCACTGCTGTAATCGATATCTGAGATTGGTACTGCTCTTGTTCGTGCATCCAGTCCTAATGGATTGACCGCTGGATACACATCGACAATACCTGTCAGATTCTCAAATTCTGCCTTGATCCGGCGAATGATCTCTCCGCAGATATACTGTCCGCCAAGCTCATCTCCGTAGATTCCAGACACCAGACAGATTCTCTTCTCCTCTCCAGTCACCACATCCGGCATCAGACGATTTCTTTTGATCCTTAGCATCTCTCCGATCGGAAGTTTTACAGATACGACTGTGTCTATCATATTAAAGCCTCTTTTCTATTGTTTTATCTGTATCGTAAATATTTTACTTTTCTTATTTTGCAAATAACATTTTTAATATGATCGGTGATAAGAGTGTTGTGACGAGGACCATGATAACCACTGGTGCAAAGAAAACTTCTGATAATAATCCAACAGAAATTCCTTTCTGTGCAACGATCAGTGCAACTTCACCTCGGCATACCATTCCTGCTCCGATCTGTACAGATTCTCTCTTCGTATATTTGCACAACAATGCTCCAAAACCACATCCCGCGATCTTCGAGATCACTGCGATCACACATAAAATGATCGTAAAGATGATCAACGTCTGTGTCATTCCATGAATGTTTACATTCAGACCGATACTTGCAAAGAATACTGGTGTGATCAGCATATACGATAAAATTTCAATCTTATTATATATATAAAATCGTTCTGGGAGCCTGCATAAAATGATCCCTGCAAGATATGCGCCTGTGATATCAGCGATTCCAAACACTTCTGCAAGAAATGCAAGTGCTAAGCAAAATGCAAGTGCAAACACCGGAACTCTTCTTCTATGACGTTCAATCTCTGGATTCTTATAAGTAGAAAGCCACTCAAAGAACTTCTTGATCCCGACTCCACCGATAATAGAAATCGCAAAGAATGCTGCCATCTGGGTCAAGATCTTAAGGATTGACTGAATATGGAATCCAGATGCTCCCCCAAGGCTTGTCATAATTGATAATAAAACGATTCCCAAGATATCATCAATGATCGCTGCCCCAAGGATTGCTGTTCCGACTCTTCCTTTTAAATGTCCCATATCCTGTAATGCTTCTACTGTGATACTTACTGAAGTTGCTGTTAAGATCACTCCAATAAAGATCGATTCCATGATATTATTTCCATATATAACGGATAAAACAGCTCCCATGATAAGTGGGATCAATACTCCACATAACGCAATGACGAATGCGGGAATTCCACTCTTCTTCAACTCATCAATATCTGTCTCAAGACCTGCCTGAAACATTAAAACAACTACACCTACTTCAGCCAGATTTAAAACTGAATCTGAAGGACTCACTACATTAAGGACCACTGGTCCTAAAATGATTCCCGCGATCAATGCTCCAACGACTGGCGGCATGTTAAACTTCTTCGACACAAGACTAAAAGACTTGGTCATTGCCAGAATGATTGCGATATCCAGCAAAAACTTATATTCTTCCATTGTTTTACCTCCATTAGTTCGTATCGTATCATACCTGTTTTTTCTTGTCAATTCTTAGACAAAGTGATCTTTTTTTATCCTTTTCTTGCTTTTTTTATGATCCTTTAGTATAGTGGAGAAAAGACTAAGAAAAGAGGTATCAAAATGAGTGAATTTAACGAAGTAGATAATATCATTGAAGAAGAAACTCCTGTGCTACATTTAGAATTAGAAGATGGAACTGAACAAGACTGTGCCGTGATCGCTTTATTCTCTGTAGAAGAATTAGATGATCAGGAATATATCGCATTGATCACTGTTGAAGACTTAGAAAGTGATGACGAAGAAGGGGCTTTACTTTTATATCGTTACAACGAAGACCCTGAAGATCCTGATACTTTCAGTCTTGACAACATTGAAACAGACGAAGAATATGAGACAGTCACTGCTGTCTTAGATGAGATCTTAGAAGACGAAGAATAATATGATATTAATAAAAAAGCCCTTGCATCTTATATGCGGGGCTTTTTTTCATATTGAAGTTTTGTTCGGATCACTTTGTCAAGTTCATAATACTTTTCTTCCAGAGTTTTTCCATTCAGGACACAATCCATTGCCATACCCATGGATTCCAGCATCGTTTCTGTGATCTGATCTCTATACTGTAATAAAATATTCAGGCGCTCATGAAGATCTGTTTCATCTAAGAATTTCAACAGTGGCTCAATGTCTGCTGTTTCTTCTTTCTCATCACATTCATTTTCCTGTGCTGTCACTTCATCAACCAGTTCTGCTTCTGCATTTTCACACAGTTCTACTTTCCGAAAACGGTATATCTGTTGCACATCTGGGTATTTTTCATGATCGACTTCACTTAAGAACATCGCAAGTGGTCTTGCATATGTCTTAAACGTTCCATACATTGCCTGATAGACCACCAATGGTTCTTCTGTCTCTGTATGTATTGCAACCGTAACGATCTGATAAAGTTTTCCTTTAAAATGCATATAAAATTCGCCTGCTCTTGGCATCGCTCTATTTTCCATGCAAAACACCTCTTTTCTCCTGACGGCTTCTTAGTTCTTCTACGAACCTTGACGGCCTGCTGTCTTTGTTATAAAGTTTCTTTACTGATAAGATGTGCAGATATTTCTTGGCTCTTGTAACTCCAACGTAAAACAAACGTCTTTCTTCTTCCACGTCTTCTTCTTTCATGGACTTCTTATGTGGAATCACGTCTTCATTGACATCTGGCAAAAAGACACGTTCAAATTCCAATCCTTTGGTACTGTGCATCGTGCTGACCACAACCCCTTCTTTTTCTTTCTGATTCTCTTTTGACTGGCGGTTTAATTCTTCGGTGTATTCTTTGATATGATCAAACCATGCCTCATATGTATCATAGCCTTTTGCGCTCTCCTGAAGTTCTTCTAATACTTGCGTAAATTCTTCTTCCTGAATTTTGCGAAATCTTGCATATTCTGCTAAATACGCATTGTATCCCACGGATTTCCGGATATAATTGATCGCCATCAACGGAGTCATATTCTTCATGATCCGAAGATCTTCCTTAAAATCTTCTACATATTCATAAAGCCATGGTTTATCTTTGACCTTGTCTAACAGATCATCAAATGACACTTGTGATTCGGTCAGATATTCCCTGCTGATATAACGCTTGGGGCGGTTCATGACTCTTAAAAATGTGCTTCTTTTGCGATCTCCCATCGCAAGGTGCATATAATCTATGATATTTTTGGAAATCCAGTGATCAAACAGATTCGGCACTGCATCCTGCATATAAAATGGGATATTGTATGCCATCAATGCAGCAATCAGCTGTCTTGGTCCCTGATTGGTCCGATAAAGGATCGCGATCTGGGATAACGGTGTCTTCTTTGCCATCTCTTCCTTGATTGTGTAAATGATATGCTTATTCTCCTCATAGTGATCTTTAAATGTACGGACCTCAACCATACTTGCAGCATCTTCTCTTGCCTGCATCTTCTTTTCAAAACGTTTTGTATTATAAGAAATGATATCTTCCGCAACCTGTACGATCTCTTCCCCGCAACGATAGTTTCGGTTTAAGATCACCTGTCTGGTATTCTCAAAATCCTTTGGAAAATTTAACATCAGTTCTGGTCTTGCACCTCGAAACTTATAAATAGACTGATCATCATCTCCTACGATAAAGAGGTTCTTTGTCTCTCCTGCTAACATCTTGACGATCTCATACTGAATCTTATTGATATCCTGAAACTCATCGATCAAAATATATGGAAACTTCTGCTGCCATGCTTTCCTGATATCCTCACGCTCTTTTAACAACTCATACGTATAAACCAAAATATCATCAAAATCGATCCAACGGTTCTCATGCAGTTTTTCTTCATATGCACGATAAATTTCTTTAAACACTTCATCCCCACAGCATCCACTGTGATAATAGGCAAGAGGGATCATCTGCCCTTTGACTAAGCTGATCTCTTGTATGATCTGACGCATAAAATCTGCTTCATCATCAATCTCCAACTCATGATCTGTGATGATCTCACGGATAAAGTCATATTTTTTATGTTCCGGCAGAATATTATCTGCACTATAGTGATAGGCATATTTTAAAATCGTAAAAAACACAGAATGAAAGGTTCCAAAAGAAACCGGCAGGGTTTCCCCTGCCAGCCGCCAAAACCGCTCTTTCATCTCATTCGCTGCTGCTCTGGTAAATGTAATGACCAGAATCCGCTGCGGTGGGATCTGATAGTGCGATATCAAATATTGAATTCTCTTTGTGATCACAAGTGTCTTCCCTGAACCTGGTCCTGCAAGTACCATCATCGGTCCATCTTTGTGCATCACTGCTTCTTTCTGTGCCTTGCTCAGCTGGCTATGCAAGTGCTGCCTCCAGTTTCGCGATCGCATCATTGATTCTCTTTAATGATTCTTCTTTCCCCAGAAGTTCCATTAATTCTGTTGCTCCACCTGGTGTCATCTGCTTTCCAGAAACTGCTGTACGAACTGGCCACATCACATAACCATTCTTGTACTCATGTCCTTTTGCAAAAGATACTAACATCTCATATAATGCATCATTTGTAAAATCTTCCTGTGCTTCGATCACTGGATAGATCTCTTTTAATACGGTTAATGAAGTCTCAGGTGTTGTCTTCATCTTCTTATGTTTGTACATCTCTACATCATATTCTGGAACTGCTTCGAAGAAGTCAATGTGTCCCTGAATCTCTGTAAATAACTCAATTCTTGTCTTCACCATAGAAAGAATCTTATCAAAATCCATCTCTCTGTGAATTGTCTCTGTTACATATGGCATAGCAAGTTCTTTGAAACGGTCAAAGTCCATGGCTTTGATATATTCACCATTCATCCATTTGATCTTGTTCATATCAAAGACCGCTGGTGTCTTAGACATATGTTTGTAATCAAAGATCTCTTCTAATTCTTTTAATGAGAAGATTTCCTGTTCTCCTCCTGGACTCCATCCAAGTAATGCAACGAAGTTTACGATCGTCTCTGGCAAGAATCCCTGCTCGATCAGATCTTCGAAGGAAGAATGACCTTTTCTCTTACTTAATTTGTGATGTTCTTCGTCTGTGATCAGTGGACAATGAATGTATACTGGTTTTTCCCATCCAAATGCATCATATAAACGATTGTACTTTGGTGTAGATGATAAGTATTCATTACCACGAACTACATGTGTGATTCCCATTAAATGGTCATCAACTACGTTTGCGAAGTTGTATGTTGGATATCCATCCGATTTGATCAGGATCATATCATCTAATTCGATATTATCCACTGTGATCTCTCCGTAAATCTCATCAACGAAAGATGTTGTTCCTTCTGTTGGATTATTCTGACGGATAACATATGGTACTCCTGCATCTAATTTCGCCTGAACTTCTTCTTTAGATAAGTTTAAGCAATGTTTGTCATAATGACTGATCACAACATCTCCTGATTTTACTTTCAGTGTGTCTAATCTCTCCTGATCACAGAAACAGTAATATGCTTCTCCCTTGTCGATCAGTTCTTTTGCATATTTTAAATAAAGCCCCTGTGCCTGTCTCTCACTCTGAACATATGGTCCGACTCCACCATCGATGTCTGGTCCTTCATCGTGGTTCATTCCGGCTTTCTTAAGGGTATTGTAGATAATCTCTTCTGCCCCTTCTACCTGTCTTTCCTGGTCTGTATCTTCAATTCTTAAAATAAAATCTCCGCCTGCATGACGTGCGATCAGATATGCATAAAGGGCTGTTCTTAAGTTACCTACATGCATACGCCCTGTAGGGCTTGGTGCAAATCTTGTTCTTACTTTGCTCATGATTTCCTCCCATTTGGTTTTAATTCTATCTTTCTATTCTACAAAACTTATCTTTCTTTGTAAAGAAGCAGTCTTATTGATTTTCGTTAATTTATGTTGATTTTTTGAAACAATCCGTCTTAAATCTCATTTAAGATCCTGCTGGCTTCCTCAAATGGCTCCAGGGTTCTCTTTAAAATTCCCTGCGTTGCCGCGATAAAGATTCCATAGTTCACGATCGGAACACCTGCATCTTTGACTCTTGCGATACGGTTTTTCATCTCTCTTCTATTTAAAGTACATCCGCCACAATGAATGACCAGATCATAAGTATCCAGATCTTCAGGGAAAGAGTTTCCACTGCTTGTATGGATATCAAAATCCTTACCTGTATATTGTTTTAACCATCTTGGGATCTTCACCGTTCCGATGTCATCGCACTGTCTGTGATGAGTGCATCCTTCCGCGATCAAGATCTTCGCCCCTTCTTCTAAATGTTCCAAGGCTTTCACTCCTCTGACTTCTTCTTCCAGATCACCTTTATATCTTGCAAACAGAATCGAAAATGAAGTCAGTTTGATATCTTCTGGCACAATCTTTGAGACTTTGCCAAATGCCTGAGAGTCTGTAATGACCAATGCTGGTTTCTTACCGATCTCTTCTAATGTCTTTTCTAATTCCGTTTCTCTTACAACAATAGAGGCTGCTCCTGCTTCTAAAAGGTCACGGATCGTCTGCTGCTGTGGAAGGATCAGTCTGCCTTTCGGTGCTGCACTGTCGATCGGTACGACTAAGATCACAAAATCATTCGGACAGACCAAATCTCCAACGATCTTTAGCGTGTCATCATCAGTTGGAACCAGTTTCCCGATGTCTTCTTTTAACTCCCAGATTCCTTTTTTATCCTTTGCACTGACAAAGCAGGCTTTGTCTTCTTTCCATTCTTGGGCATTGGAAAGATCCATCTTATTGTAGACTTTCAGATAAGGAATCTTCCGGTCTTCGATCAAGCGTATCATATCTTCTTCAAACTCTGTCATACCAGCTGTAGCATCCATGATCACAAGCGCGATATCTGCCTTGCCCAAGACTTCTTTTGCTTTCTTGACTCGCTTTTCCCCTAATTCTCCTTCATCATCAAGTCCCGGGGTATCGATCATAACTACTGGTCCTAATGGCAGAAGTTCCATTGCCTTGTATACAGGATCTGTCGTTGTTCCTTTGACATCGGATACGATCGCTAATTCCTGGTTCGTCATAGCATTGATAACACTTGACTTCCCGGCATTTCGTTTCCCGAATAATGCGATGTGAATTCTGTCTCCTCTTGGTGTTGCATTTAAACTCATATGATTTCCTCCTGTCTGTCTTTATGGATCGTTAACTCTTTCTTTTATCTTTGTGCCTTATGATATCCCGCTGCCTTTGCTTCTTTCTCACTCTTAAATGTGACTAAATATTTTGATGTTCCCATACGGTCATAATCTCTTTGACCTGGGCAGTGGTATACCTTTGATCTGCTATTTCCACGGATCTTCTGTGAAGCAGTTGTCTTTGTATTTGTTTTTGCTGCTGTTGTATTTTTGTTACTGCTGTAGTTTTTGCTGTTATTAGATGAATTCTGGTTTGTGTGATATTTCTGGCTTGCTTTTGAATTCTCTGTTGTTACCTGCACGCTGCTGTCTGCTTCACTGTCTCCTGACTCGTAATCAATCTTCACTCCATCCTGTACATTATATACAAAGACATTAAACTTGATATCTTCACCCTTATCTTCCACAGACATCGCTTCCATCTGTACCCCTTTGGCTACCAGGTCATCTCCGTCAAAGACTGGCGTAACTCTGTATAATACATGATTGCCTGTCTCACGGACATAGTCACCGACCATCTCTTCATATGGTAACATTCCATCTACGTTAAAAGATCTTGTTCCTGTGATCAGGTTCTTGTTATTGGCATTCTCACCGGTCAGCTGGTAAGCGATCAAATGACAGCGGTTATATAGATATTTTCCATCAACGTTATCGTATTTTGCTGTATGCCATCCGGTTGGTTTTACCATACCGATTGCTCCACGTTTTCCTTTTGGCATGATATCTTTTCCAACACACGCTTCCGCCACCTGACATCTTCCTTCAGAGTCAAGTCTGCTGTAAGACTCGTAGGATTTTGTTGTCAGATCCTTGGATGTAAAATCTGGATCATTATTGTCAACAGCAACCGTCATATTCCCTGAAAAATCCGGAATATTGTCAGATGATACAGATTTGGTGGAAGAATTTGTACTTCCTTTGCTGCTTTGTTCGCTCTGTGCGTTTCCGCTATTACTGCTATTGCCTGTACTCTGGCATCCTGCCAGTGATACCACCATCATTCCTGCGATCAGCAGGGCATATAATTTCTTTGTTACTCTCATCATCAACTGTTTCTCCTCTTGTTATATTCTTTTCTGATCTAGCTTATTGTTTTGGAAGATAGATCTGTTTTGTGATCTCGTGAGTGGAACCTTCAATCTGTTCTTCTTCTGCAAGTTTCCATTCCTCAAGATCCACATCCAGTATCTGATCGGACGGATAGACTTTATTCCAACGGAAGATCACAATCTCTTCGATCTGATCTATCACTGATTTTAATGGAAGATTCTCTACAATACAAGTCTCCCCTTTTCCTGCCTTGTGTAAGAAATCTTCACAAACAACCGGATTGTTGATCTCTTCATACAACTTCTCTGTATATGCATTCATATAGACCTTCTCCCCTTTGGTCATCTCCGCAATATACTCTCGCAAGCCTCGATCCTGATTCTGCCTTCGATCATTAAACATCATACCGTTGTTGTTGTCTAAGCATAGAATTATTATCATTATTTCCATCCTCCAATCGTACTTATGTTCTATTTATGTATTATATCTTGTGCGAGAGGATATTGCAATAAAAGAAGCTCTGAATTTCTCCAAAGCCTCTTCTTACTTTTCATTCTTTTTTGTATTCTAATTGTATTTATGATACTGCTTTCATCACTTTTTTTCTCATAGGCTGTGTCATTTTCTCTGGTTTTAAGATCTCTTTTAATTCTTCTTCCTTTAACAGACCTTCTTCTAACTACCAGCTCTTTTACAGAAATTCCTGTTTTTAGTGATTTCTTTGCAATCTCAGCAGACTTTGCATATCCGATATATGGACATAACGCTGTTGAGATTCCAACACTTTTTTCAATATATTCTTCGCACTGTCCGGCTTCGGCTGCCATCGTGATCGTATAGTCATGTCCAATGATCAGGTATGCAACCTGTGATACAACTTCTGGAATCACTGGGTTGATCTTTCCTGGCATGATGGATGAACCATTCTGTCTTGCTGGAATCATCTGCCTGTTTTAATGAAATTCCTGCAACTTTGCTTAATTCATAAGAAATGTTTGCAAGATAGTAAGGGTCTACATTGATCGCTGTTCCGATTGCTGTTGCTCCGATGTTTAAGACTTTCATCTCATCCATAACATTTTTCAGTCTCTTGATATCCCTCTTTAAGACATGTGCAAATGCTCCAAAACTTTGTCCTAGTCTCATTGGAACGGCATCCTGAAGCTGTGTTCTTCCCATCTTGAGGATATCATCAAACTCTGCTTCTTTTTCTTCCATGGCTTTTTCTAATTTCTCAAGTTCTTTGATCGTTTGTGGAAGTAATTTTAAGACAGTGATCTTTCCTGCCGTTGGGATTACATCGTTCGTAGACTGTGACATATTGACATGATCGTTTGGATGTACAACGCTGTAATCTCCTTTGGTTCCACCAAGGATTTCTATCGCACGATTGGCAATCACTTTGTTTGCATTCATATTGGCAGAAGTTCCAGCCCCTCCTTGGATCGCATCCACGATAAACTGATCTCTTAGATTTCCATCCAGAATCTCATCACATGCCTGAATGATTGCCTGAACGATTTGCTGGTCAAGTTTTCCAGACTTTTCATTCGTGATCGCTGCTGCTTTTTTGACCATTACGATGCTGTCGATCAATACTGGATGTAATGGACGGTGTGTGATCTGAAAGTTTGTGGCTGCACGCATACTCTGAACTCCATAGTATGCTTCTGCTGGTACGTTTAATGCTCCAATTGAATCGTGTTCCATTCTGCTTAACATTGTCTTCCTCTTTTCTGATTACTCATGCTGTCGTTTTGTTTCAAGATTTTATGTGTTGGAGCTTAACACAGTATGCAATGTTCGTAAACCTTAATCCTGTCTTTCCAAATTTAAAGTTCAAATTTTGTGTTTCATCTTTTCTTTTTTTAATGAAAGTCTTGATTTACTTTAAATAATTAAGCGGTTGGAAGCGGAAGGAATTCTGACTGGATTTCATGCTTCTGTTGACCCGATCCAACTTGGTTATCATATTAAAGCATATATCAGTCTTGAGATCAGCCCTGCACAAAAACCCGAAGTTTATCCTTTTCTTCGAGCTCATCCAAATGTATTGGAATGTGATTGTGTAACTGGAAATTATTCTGTGCTGCTGAAGGTTGCTTTTCCTAGTACGATGGAACTGGATGAATTTATTGGGAAATTGCAGCACTTTGGGAAGACTAGTACGATGATCGTGTTTTCTACGATCGTTGAGAATCGTGGGGTGGTTCCTGAATAGTTGATTTGTTTTTAATTTCTGTTATCTAAAATAACAGGGTAAAATTTTGCATATGGAACATTTTCTTTTATAATTTGTGCAACCTTTTTACTTATTATAATTTCCCTATACTCATCGTAAAATTCATATGTCTTATTTACATCCTTTAAATTTTTTATTCCTTCTTCTGTTATTCTTTTCGGTATGAAATAGAAAATGTTTTCATTTTCTGTCATATTTATTCTTTCACATTTTTCACATTGATTTTCAAATTTATAATTTTCATCAATATAACTTTTCTGTGGTAATATATTATCAGTAATAAAAGTATATCCTAATATCTTTTTACTTTTGCTTATAATCGGCTGAAAATATTTTTTATCTACTCCTGATTCTTTTAATTTCTCCACCAGTTTTGGTAATAACAACAACTCTCCTGTTCCATCCAATCCTGCAAACCCATAATCATTCTCATGTTTTTTTTATATAGCCTTTCGATTGTGCATAAAATAAGCTATTTGTTTTTTCTTTACTATGACAACTTTCACATTCACTATATTCATTTTCAATATCTTCGTATTCTTCACAGTAATATTCTGGAAAACATAAAACGAATGCTTTTGCCTTTTCAAACTCTTCATCTAAAACTTCTACATCATAACCTAAGCAGATAAATTCTACATCTTTCCTATTTGATTTATAAAATTCAATTATTTGTTTATATAGTTCTGAATCTTGATTAATCTTATATGTATATTCTCCAGCAAATCGATTTCCTGTTCTGTATTTCTTTAATCTGTATAAAAATCTAGAGATAATTTTTTTTACTTTCCAATCTGTTTCTTCATCATTATAACTTAATACAATTTCTACATTAACTTCCAATTTCATCTCCTCCTGTTATCACTACAATTTTACTACTTTTGTTTTTCTCTAAATCGGCTTATCTTTGCTTTTATCCAAAATATAATTTCCATTAATATAGCTGTATACATAATAATAAAAGGATCTATTGGAAATAAACTACTTTTCAAGATTGTAATTTTACCTTTGAAAATCCAGAAATTACCAATCACCAATTCATTGGGTCCCGATTTTATATGATCTAAATCTGTTTCACTTATTTCTTTTTCTATTATTTTTTTCTCTGTTATATGATAATCCGTATAATCAAACTTGCCTGCATATACATGAATTCCATCTCTTTCATTCTTAATCATATCAATATCATCCTCAATTAAGATACTCTTAATAAAGTCGCCATTCTTGTTAAATTTCTGAACGACACCTAACATTCCAGTCGCAACATATATATTCCCTTTGTCGTCAATGGTTGCTTTATTCCCTGGAAAAATACCAACAGGTATGGAATATGATTTTTTAATAAAAGAATCTTTTTTATTTTGTAATTGTATATTACATACTATCATTGTTACAAAGTCTTGAACATTACTTACAGTAAAAATATTTCCCGAAAATATTGATCTATTTCCGAATTACTTGGAAATAGTTTTTTAATTTCTCGTAAATACCATTTTCTTTTTTTTATCCATTTTTTTCTCTTTCCTTGTAAAATGCAAATATAAAAAATATATACTTCGAATTTTTCTTGATTATTATCATATAGTTTTTTTATTATATTTTTTCCTTCATCAACTATATTATAAATATTATTTTCCTTATTTAAGAAAAATAAATATTCCGTGGTTGCATAAAAATAACCTGTAAGTAATTGTATTTTGATATTTTTTTTAAAAAACCTTTTTTGATATTCTACTAATTCAAAAAAAAGTTTTTTTTCATAACAATCTTTCTTATAATAATCTATAACATTCTCCATATAAACTTCTTCTAATGCCATCCAAAGCTGTGTATATAAAAGTAAGAAAATATCATCTCTCTTATTTTGTTTCCACAAAATATATAACTCTCGATTCGTTTTTCCAGTTTGATTTAAAGAAAAAAATGGCTGATTATCATAAACCAATTGTTTTAACCCATGCATCACTTAATTTTACAACTCCTTTCTTAGCTATACATGTACCTTCGATAATTTTCTCTTTATAATTGTATACAAATTTATATACAATTTCTTTTCCTTTAGTTTTTCCTATAGCTTCCATTTTTCCACTTTTCATTTCCTTTTTTACAATTGGTTTTACATACTTCCACTGATTCTTTTTTGTTACTTTTGTCCACTCATGTTTACTCTGCATAATGTGCCTTACTTTATTTTGATCAGAAGCTACTCTTCTTATTGCACTATTGACTCCTTTTACCGCTAATCCACTACTTGATGATGCTCCCATAGCAACACCGATACCATAACCTGCAAATACTCCTATAATGGCTCCTACTACAGCTCCTTTAATTCCATATGTTGCTATAAATAAATTTCTTTTTTTCCCTTTATATCCTAATCTTTTAGCAACTAATCTACCTTTATATGAACCAGCTATTGCACCAACAATTCCTCCTACTCCGACACCTACTAAAACTGCTGTACTTACTAAAAAATGCCCACTAGGATCCACATAATTCACCGGATTATTCGCACAATACACATATAAATGTCCCGTCTCCGATTTTGTCGTATCTCCACGATAGGTATCCTCTGTCATAAATCTACCATCTTCTGGATTATAATACCGTGCATTCAGATAATACAATCCCGTACTCTGATCATAGATTCCACCAGTATAACACACTTCATTTTTCGCCTGATCATCTCCATGAATAATTGTCTCTCCATAATCCGTATACTGATAGGTTGCATCTGCACTTCCATCTTCTTTCACTAGGCTAGTTGTACTTCCCTGAATATCTTTATTATACAGATAATATTGCGTATCATCCCCTTTGAATCTCTCAGTTGCAAGGATATTTCCTTCTGTTCCAATCAAGTTCTGTGAGTTTTGATTTCCATCACTTTTTCTGTCTCTAGATCAGTGTAGATCATCTCTTTAACACGGTCAAAACTGTCATAGATATAAACTTTTTGAACTGCCTGATCACCATTCTTTAACAGATTCCTGTAATCCTTGATCTCTTTAACTTTTCCGTACGCATCATAGGTATAACTTCTGAGGACTTTCTCTGTTGTCTGATTCTTGGAATACAGTTCTCCTTTGATCTCCTGCAGCCATCCGTTTTCATCATAAATATAAGATAATGACTGGAGTCCATCTTTGGTGGTCGGATAGGATACCTTACTGAGATTTCCATCCTCATTATAAGTATACCGGATCTGATGGGCTTTGATATCATCTGCCGTTGGCTGGGCATTCTGACTGATCTCTGCAAATGCTGTGAGCCTTCCTCTTTGATCATAAGTATATTCTGTATAACGATATTCGCTAATCAGTGACTTCGTAAGGTCTCAGGGAACTTAAGTCCTTTCTATTTACATAAAATAATAATTATCTCTATTTACTTCTATTTTTTTTATTTTAAACCCATGCGAATGATCTTTAAATCCTGGAACTATTGCTTGATATTTCTTTTTTACTTTCCTTGCTTTTTTATAACTACTATAATATCCTATATTCATAGATTCTATTCCTTTGTTTTGCTTTTCGTATATTAAATTATAAACATACATATTTATTACATATCTCCTTTCAAATCGTCACTGCAAAAATAACCATCTTTCCACTCCTCATGATTTATTATATATTTACTTATGTAAAAGTCTTCCTCATGTCCTATAAATCTTGGTTGTATTTTAAATCTTTCTATTGCTTTTTGAGCTAATTGTTCAGATGAATATACTGCAATTACCTGTTCATCAGATTTTCCACTCTCTTCATCTAAATACCACCAACCCAGTTCATACACTATCATTTTATTTTTCCTCCTCATAATTTATTTCCTATGATATTTTATTATACGACTATATTCTGATCCAGGTCCTTTGCCCCAATTCCCTTTTCCGTATTTTTCATTTAGTATTCTTGTTGCATATTGTTTTTACTTTCTCCTTTCTTTTGTTTTTTATATTTTGACCACTCTGGTGCATTTGTGGATCTTTCTTACTCTTTTTTGATTCACCTTTATTTTTAGTATTACTTTTTGATTTACTTTTACTATACATTATCCTATTAAATGTTCTCCATGTAAGCCATACAGATATTTTAGTTTTAAAAGTAACTCTTTTTCCTGCATATCGTGTCTTGATTCTTCGTCTTTTCCAAGTTGAATATGATACATAAAATACCACTCCTCCGGCAACTATCTTTACTAACGTATACAATGCCACTGCATAATGCCCACTAGGATCCACATAATTCACTGGATTGTTTGCACAATACAGGTATAAATGTTGCGTATCAGGTTTTTCATTTTCTCCATGATAAGTATCTTCTGTTAGGAATCTTCCATCTTCTGGATTATAATATCTGGCATTCAGATAATATAGACCTGTACTCTGATCATAGATCCCACCCGCATAACATATTTCATTTTTCGCCTGATCATAACCCTGGATCATTGTTTCTCCAAAATCCGTATACTGGTATATTGCATCAGCACTTCCATCTTCTTTTACCAGACTGCTTGTACTTCCCTGGATATCTTTGTTGTAAAGATAATATTGTGTTGCATTCTGTTGAAATCTTTCTGTTGCGAGGACATTTCCATCGGTTCCGATCAGATTCTGTGAATTCTGGTTTCCATCTGTATCAGTTGTGTAAGCAACAACACCATTCTGATAATAATAGTTCGTTGTCTCATCTCCATCAATCTTCTGGATCCGCTGTCCTTCTCCATTATAGATGTTCTGCTGGATCACTGCTGTCTTTCCGTCTTTCGTCACAGACACCTGACTTAAACGATTTTCTGAATCATATACATAAGTCTGATTCTCACCAGTCTTTGTGTTCTTTACATCTGTCTGGTTTCCATTCGCATCGTAATCATACTGACGGACTTCTTCTACCGCAGTTCCTTTCTCTTTCGTGGATGTCTTTAACTGATCCAGTCCGTTATAAGTATACGATGTTGTCGTTGTTCCATCATCTTCTTTGAGCCGGTTTCCAACATTATCATAGGTATATGTGATTGTTTTTGTCTGGTCATTTTTCTTATAATCGGTTGTCACTGTTTTGACCAATCTTCCAAACGTATCATAGGTATAACTTCTGAGGACTTTCTCTGTTGTCTGCCCCTTGGAATGCAGTTCTCCTTTGATCTCCTGCAGCCATCCGTTCTCATCATAAATATAAGACAATGCCTGAATTCCATCTTTGGTGGTCGGATAGGATACCTTACTGAGATTTCCATCCTCATTATAAGTATACTGGATCTAATGAGATTTGATATCATCTGTCGTTGGCTGAGCATTCTGACTGATCTTGCAAATGACTTCGTAATGTCCAGGGAGCTTAAGTTCCTTTTTTATTCTCGATTAAATTTTTGTATATATTTTTTTATCTTCTTTGTTCCTCTCCTTAATGTTGATCTTCTATCTATCATTATTATTATTACAAAACTTATCATAAACAGAACAAAATCTGTCACTTTGATCCATCCCATGCATAAAAACAACACATATAACGTTCCAAAAATCAATATGCCTGGTGCTGGAATTTCCTTTATATATTCTATTTTTTCAAGCTTCGTACAACCTTTTAACTCACTATTTTCAAGTTTTCCATCAAACATAACAACTTCATTTATATTAAATGGATTTTTTTCATATATATATATTATTTTCACTATATCTTCTTCAACAAATCCTTTAAACACTGTAATTTCTGATTCATCTATATCTGGTGTTATATAATGTCCATGTAAATAGTCTTCTTTATCATTAATTAATTCTAAATCTTCTTGTATTAATTTTATCCATTTTTCTGTATTTTTTATATGTACTTCCATTTTTTGCATCTTCATAATATTATCCTAATTAACAAATTTTAACTTCGTAAGGTCCCAAGGACCTTACGATTCCTTCGGGTACATTAGTCTACTTAATTTATTTTATAAGATTTAATTAGTTTGTATAATGATTCCGTATACTCATGATTACCATTTTCTATATTTTTTCTATATTGTTGTATATATTTTTCTACTGTATTTCCTTTGTTATCTTTTAAACTAATATCTGCCCCTTTTTCAATCAATAATCTTATGATTCTATATTGTTTTCTTGTATTTATTCCCGGTTCTTCCTCATAATTTTCTGAGTAACAAGCTGCCATTATTGCTGTTATACCTTTCTCATTTTTTTGATTTACATCCGCTCCGTTTTTTAAGAGTATTTGCACTAAGTCATAATTATTTTTTGTTACTGCTACTACTAATGCATTTTTATCTGGATCTGCACCTTTATTTAATAAATATTTTATCATCTTATTACAATCTTGTTGCCCGAAATAATAAATATATTCTGATAGAAGTTCATGTCCCTCTTTATTTAAATTTGCTCCATTTTTTACTAACATTTTTATAAACCGATAGGATACGACATTGACATTAATGCTGTTTCTAATGGTGTTGTATTATTTTTTTTATCTATCTCATTCACATTTTCTCCAAATAACACTTTTATTCTAGCAAAAACATAATTACCTGTTATTATATCATATTGTAAACTTCCTTTTCGATAATACTCGGTTACCATACTAGATTCTCGTTCTTTATATTGTAATATCCATGGCATATTAAAATACAAATAATAACCAATCAATAAAAATATTATTACTATCAGCAATTTCAAAATATTTTTCACAATCATTAACCTCCACACACCTGATATAATTAGCTGATTAATCCAAGTTACTCAAACTTTGCCACTTCTTCCATTCTTTTTTGCATATCTATTCCTGTAATCCTTGATCTCTTTGACTTTTCCATACACATCATAGGTATAACTTCTGAGGACTTTCTCTGTTGTCTGTCCCTTGGAATGCAGTTCTCCTTCGATCTCCTGCAGCCATCCGTTTTCATCATAAATATAAGATAATGACTGGATTCCATCTTTGGTTGTCGGATAGGATACCTTACTGAGATTTCCATCCTCATTATAAGTATACTGGATCTGATCTACTTTGATATCATCTGCCGTTGGCTGAGTACTCTGACTGATTTCCGTAAGGTCTCAGGGAGCTTAAGTTTTTGTACTGTGAGGTTCCTGTTTTTGTCTATTGACATTATTTATGAATTACAGAAATGCTTAAGATTCTATAAATACATTCTCATTAAAATATTGCATAATTTTTTCTGTTTCATCTTTAAATGTTTTATAAAAACCAAAATCACAAAAAATTACAAAAATTATAATATACAATCCCCAATACCTATTATTTGGAGTAATCATAAGTATAAGAAGCGAACTAATAATCAGTAGTATATTTGTTATTATTATTATAAGCTCAGCTTCAAAATATAACGAATATCTCATTGTCATTATAGTATTTTCACCATTAGAATACATCTTAATTTTTATTTTTGGAATAAATCCCCTATTTTTAATATATTTACAATTCATCATTTGTGACTAAAAATCAAGATTCCGAGATTTTGTAAAATTATTTACTTCTACACATTCTTATTTTTTTGTTTTTTGATACAGCAACTTTTACAAACATGTTTCCCAGAAAATATATTAAAAAACTATTGCAACGGTGTACAAAGGGAACATAATAAAAAACTTAATAATGGACTGCCAATCTTACACAAAGTACCGCCCAAATGAGACTACGGGCGGTATTTTTGTATCATGGCGGAGAAAGGAGGAACTTCCCACGGGGGCTTGACTGAAAAGTTGAGCCCCTTTTTTCATGCCAAAAAACAGGAGGTAAATGCTTATGGCAGATGATAAAACCACAAAAACGCCGGAACAGCCGGTAACGGATACCGGACCGGGCAAAGAAACACCGCCTACTCCCCCAAAAGAGCCGGAGAAGGTTTCCGTTTCCCCGGAGCTGGAAAAAAAGACGGAACCGGAGGTAAAGAACCCGCAGGTTTCCGTCTATAACTTCGCTGAAATTATGAAGGAAAAGAAGGTCGAGGAACGGGCGGCAGCTCCCAGCGGGGAAAAGCCTGCCCCGGCAAAAACGGAAAAACCGGAAAAGCAGCCGGAGGCTCCGAAGAAAGCGGAGGAAAAACCCAAAGAGCCGGAACAGCCGAAGCGCCGGGGCCGTCCCCCGAAAGCAGATAAGGACAAGGCCGCAACCCCGAAGCCCAAAGCTCCCGCACAGAAACCGGAAAATGCGGTCAAAAAGGAACCGGAGAAAAAAACGGCGCCAACGGTACAGGCCGCTCCCGCTCCGAAGGAACCCGAAAAACCGAAGGATGCACCACGCCGGGGCAAGGAACAGATCGTCTATATCAAGCTGAACGAGCTTCACGCCTTCAAGAACCATCCCTTTGAGGTTCGGGATGATGAAGAAATGCGGGCTATGGTGTCCAGCGTCAAGGACAAGGGCGTGACCCAGCCCGCTATCGTCCGTCCCCGTGAGGATGGCGGCTATGAGATCGTGTCCGGCCACCGCCGCCAGAAGGCCAGCGAGCTTGCCGGATATGCGGATATGCCCTGTATTGTTCGCAATCTGACGGACGATGAAGCCATCACGCAGATGGTCGAGGACAATCTCAACCAGCGTGAAGAAATCCTCCCCAGTGAGCGGGCCAAAGCCTTGAAAATGCAGCTTGAGGCCATCAAGCACCAGGGCTCCCGCACTTCGGGCCAGATTGACCCGAAGGACGCAGGAAAACGCTCCAACGAAATTGTAGCCGAGCGCAATAAGATGGCGGTCAAGCAGGTGCAGCGGTATATCCGGCTCAATGAGCTGGTTCCCGACCTGATGAAGCTGATGGATGAAAAAAAGCTGGGCTTTACTACGGCGGTGGAGCTTTCCTATATCGGCAAGAAGAACCAGAACTATATCGCCGTCGCCATTGACAGCCAGCAGTCCTCGCCTTCACAGGCGCAGGCAAAGCGTATGCGTGAGCTGGACGAAAAGAAGCTGCTCAACGGGGATGTGATTGACGGCATTATGATGGAGGACAAAAAGGAGGTAGACAAAGTGATTTTGACAGGTGCGGAACTGAGCAAGTATTTCGGCAAGGAAACTACGCCGAGGGAAATGAAGGACCAGATCATCAAGCTGCTGGACGACTGGAAGGGTCAGCAGAAGGAACATGAAAAGCCGGAGAAGAAAACCGAACAGGAAAAGTAAGCCCAAACTTCGGGTCAGCATGGCCCGAGGATTGCGGGGCTCTGCCCCGCGCCCCGAAGCTCTGGAGATATAAATGATTCCCCGTCGCCAGTTATTCCGTAGCATAGCCGGGAAAATCAGTCAAGGGCAGCGCCGCCGCAGGCGGTGCCAGAGGCACCCTTGACGGATTTCTCCCGGTTATGCTTTTTCCCGGTCAAGCGACGGGGATATAAATTCTCCAGAGCCGTTCCCCTTCCCGGGGGAAGGGGCGGAGGGGTTGGGCGAACTCTTGCTTTTCCCTAAACCAAAACAGAAATGGAGGCTCAACCAATGAAACGACCTTTAGCATACCTGACTGCCGCATGGAGCGGCGAGCCGGATGTTGATATGGAGCTGGCGGCCCACTACTGCCGTCTTGCTTATGAGGTGGGCTTTTCCCCGATCTGCCCGCTCTTGTATCTGCCGCTGTTTTTGAATGACAGCGTTCCCGAGGAACACAAGGCTGGGATTGATATGCGCCGGGATATGCTGCGGCGCTCCCACACCCTGATTGTCTGCGGCAGCGCTGTGGACGAGGATGTAAAAAATGATATTGCGGTTGCCGGGCGGCTGGGCATTGCGGCGACCACACTGGAAGGGGTGCTTGCCGTGAAGGGACACGGCACCCCGGGCCATGCCGGACATTAAGCTGGGAAGCCTTTTCGACGGGATTGGCGTGTTCCCTCTGGCTGCTTCCCGGTGCGGTATCCGTCCGGTATGGGCCAGTGAGATTGAAAAAGCGCCCATCTCCATAACCAAAAGGCACTTTCCCGACATGGTGCATTTGGGGGATATTACGAAGGTGGACGGCGGGAAAATCCCGCCGGTTCATGTAATTACCTTCGGTTCCCCCTGTCAGAACCTTTCTCTGATCGGCAACCGCTCCGGCCTTGCCGGGGCAAAATCAAGCCTGTTCTATCAGGCGTTTCGTATCATACAGGAAATGAGGGATGCTACTGATAACCTATATCCAGCTATCGCTGTTTGGGAAAACGTCATGGGAGCGTTTTCTACAAATGACCGGATGGACTTTAGAGCCGTCTTATCCGCCTTCTCGGACACCGAAGTTCCAATGCCTCCTTCGGGAAGATGGGGAAACGCCGGAATGGTGCGAGGGGGAACGCCTGATGTGTGCTGGCGACTCATGGACGCCCAGTATTGGGCAGGCTCCCGAAGGCTGGCACGAAGGCAGCGGATTTTCGTCGTGGCGGATTTTGGAGGCAGACGTGCCGCAGACATACTATTTAAGCCCCGTCCAATGCTCCCACTTCCTCCGCCTTGCGGAGAGGGCGGGTGGGCCGCCGCCGAAGGAGATCGAACAGCTTCTTTTGAAACAGGGCGGCAGATACCAGTCATCCACCCCTTTCAGTGCTTCCGTATGCGGGGAGCGGCAAAAAGGCAGGAAGAAACGGCCTTCCGAAACAGCTTCGGATTACCAACTGACCCTTTTCCCACTCTTTTAGCCAGTGATGTAACGCCCTTTGCCTTCTGGTATGAGGGCGACCCGAAGGGCGGCTGTATCCGTTTTCTGACGGAAACGGAAAGCGAACGGCTGATGGGGCTGCCAGAGGGCTGGACAAAGTACGGGGCGGACGGCATGGAGATCCGGCCTCTGCAACGCTACAAGGCACTGGGAAACGCGATTGCCCTCCCTTGCGCCGATTACATTATGGCCGGGATTTATGAGGTGCTGGCTGACCGGGCCGGAAAGGAGGAATGAGCCCATGTTTGAAGCCTATATAACCAATACAGCCCTATACCCCTTAATGGGGATTGAGGTAGGGACAACGGTACATTTCCCCATGACGACACAGGAGTTGCAGGCCGCCCTTGCCAAAATCGGGATAGACGGGAAACGGTACAGCGAAGTGTTCTTTACCAGCTTTGACAGTGATGTGCTGGGGCTCTACGATTATCTCTACGAATGTGAGAACATCGACGAGCTGAACGAGCTGGGCCACGCCCTGCTGGAAGTACGGGATAAGGGCGGACTGGAAACCTTTGAAGCCGCTCTTGTCTTGGGAAACCACACAAGGAGCGTGAAGGATTTGATAAACCTGACGCAGAACCTTGACCTTTACTGCTTTTACCCGGATATTTCCGATGATGAAGGGCTGGGCCGTCTTTACGCCGACGAGCTTGGGACTATCGACATACCGGAGCACATTCAGAACTACTTCGATTATGAGGCATACGGGCGGGATGTGCGTATCAACGAGGGCGGCGTATTCGCTCCCGGTGGGTATGTGTCGGCAGTCCCGGAGGGCTTCAAGGAGTATTACCACGGGCCGCAGGACATTCCGCCGGAACACCGGATATTTGCCTATCCTGAAAAGGCCGAGCCTGTCCACTCCATTCTCGCTACACTCAAACGGTTTCAAGAAGCCCCACCCGCTCCGAAAAAGGACAAGGCGGAGACTTCCCATGAAGAACGGTAAGACTTCGGGCCAGCATGGCCCGAAGCATGAAGGAGGTGCATACCATCAACTATTACCCTATCAATGAAGGGGCCGCCCGCCGGGCAAAAGAAATGAACAGCTTTTCCGACTACAAGGAAGGGAGCGCAACGGCGGAATACCGGGCAATGGTGGACAAGGCCGCCGCCATAGCGGAAAAGCAGAAATCCCGGGTGGACCCCATGTACCATGAGAAGATCGACCATCTGTTAGACACCTACGCCCGCAAGCTGGCCGAAAACATGAACCAGGGCTTTGCCATTGACGCAAGGGTTCCCTCTGTGATGATCGCCGGACCTGCCAATTTACCGTTGGGAAAGAAGGAAAAACAGAACCGGGCGCGGGACAGCAACATGGAGGAATGGCGGCATATTCAAGGGCTGCTGGATAAGATACGCAGCACCGGCATGGGCGGGATCAGCGCCGATGACCCGGCAGCGATTGAAAAGCTCCAGAAGAAGCTGGACGGGCTGGAACGCTCCCAGCTCATTATGAAGGAGGTCAACGCCTATTATCGCAAGCATGGCAAGCTGGACGGCTGTGCGCTGCTGTCGCTGGACCAGATTGAAAAGCTGAAAGCAAGCATGGCGTCAAGTTGGCGAAGCGACCCGAGGCCCTTTGAAAGCTACCAGCTAACCAACAACAATGCGGAGATCCGCCGGGTAAAGGCCCGTATCGAACAGCTTTCCAAACAGGCACAGCAGGAATTTTCCGGCTGGGAGTTCGATGGGGGTCGTGTGGAAATGAACCGGGAGGACAACCGCTTGCAGGTGTTCTTTGACGGAAAGCCTGACGCGGACACCCGGGCCGAGCTGAAAAGCAGCGGCTTTCGTTGGGCTCCCAGCGTGGGCGCATGGCAGAGGCAGCTCACAGACAACGCCATCCGGGCGGCTGACCGTCTGGAATGTATCAAGCCGCTGTCCGGCGAAAAGCCCTCCCGGCTTCAAAAGAAGCCCTCTATCTTGCAGACCATGCGGGAACAGGGCGAAAAAGTCCAGACGGAGCCGGAAAAGAAAGCTCCGTCCGGCAGAGATGCCGAGCGGTAAGCCTCGGGCCACATTGGCCCGAGGTTTTCTGTTCCCCGAGATTGTACGGGGGCCTCCCGGATAGCGGGGACCCCGACGGAAAGGAGGTTTTATGCAGGAAGAAGTAAACCAAAAAACGGTTGCCCTTTCGATCAGGACAACGAAGCTCACGGGAAAAGTGCTGGCTGCCGCTCTTGGGAAGGTAGCGCGGGCGCTGCAAAAGCACCACCGGAAGGCGCTGACCCCGCAGGGACGCCAGAGTGTAAAAAAGCTGATGAACCACTATGGCGGCAAAAGCGCCATGCCCTATGTGGGAGCCCCAAAGGATTTTGACCGGATCGCAAAGGAGTTCCATGTGGACTACGCTTTCCATAAAGTGAGCCCCGGTCATTACCTACTGTTTTTCAAAGCCAATCAGGCGGACGCTATCACGGCGGCCTTCCAGAAGTACAGCGCAAAGGTGCTGAACAAAGAGCAGGACAAGGCTTCCATCCTCGGCCAGCTTCGGAAATTCACGGAGCAGATCAGGACGCAGGCAAAGGAAAAGCAGCGGACCAGAGAGGCGGTGAAGGACGGACGTTGAGTGACAAGATTAGAAAATATGTGCTCCCAAACCTGCCGTACCTCTTTGTGTTCTGGTTTTTCTCCAAAATCGGGACGGCCTACCGGATCGCCCCCGGCACAGACTTCGGGACAAAGCTCATGGGGATGCTCGATACCTTCCCCAAAGCCTTTGAAACCTACTGGCCGGGGCTGGGCGGTATTGACCTGCTGGTGGGCCTTGCCGGTGCGGCTGGGGTGTATCTGCTGATACAGTCAAAGATCAGGCAGGCGAAAAAATTCCGGCGGGATGCGGAGTACGGCACCGCCCGCTTTGGAACAAAGGAGGATATAAAGCCGTTTGTAGACCCTAAATTTCAGAACAATGTCATTCTGACCGGGACGGAGTTCCTGACCATGAACACCCGTCCGAAAATACCCGCCAATGCCCGGAACCTAAACGCCTGTGTCATCGGCTCGTCCGGTTCGGGAAAGACAAGGTTCTGGCTGACCCCGCAGCTCCTTCAAGCTCATTCCTCGTATGTGGTGGTAGACCCGAAGGGCGGCACCCTCGACCAGTGCGGGCGGTTCCTGCAACGGGAGAAATACAGGGTGCGGGTGTTCAACAGTATCGACTTTTCAAAATCCATGCACTACAATCCGCTGGCCTATATCAAGACGGAAAGCGATGTTTTGAAATTTGTTACCGCCCTGATTGCCAACACCAAAGGCGACGGCAAGGAGGGCGACGAGTTCTGGACAAAAGCAGAAACCCTCTTGTACTGCGCCCTTGTGTCCTACATCGTCTTTGAGGGGCCGGAGGAAGAACGCAACATGAATACGCTGGTGGAAATGATAAGCAGCATGGAAGTCCGGGAGGATGACGAAACCTTCAAAAACGCGGTGGACTATATGTTTGACGGGCTGGAACGCCGCAACCCCCAGCACTTCGCCGTGAGGCAGTATAAGAAATACAAGCTCGCCAGCGGCAAGACAGCCAAAAGCATTTTGATTTCCTGCGGTGCAAGACTGGCTCCCTTTGATATTCCCCAACTTCGGGAGATCATGTCTTATGACGAACTGGAGCTGGATAAGCTGGGGGATGAAAAATCAGCGCTGTTCTTTCTTATCAGCGACACGGACACCACCTACAACTTTTTGGTTGCCCTCGCTTTTTCGCAGATGTTCAACCTTCTGTGTGAACGGGCTGATAACACCTATGGCGGGCGTCTGCCCTACCATGTGCGGGTGCTGTGGGACGAGGCAGCCAACACCGGACAGGTGCCGGGGCTGGAAAAGATCGTGGCCGTCATCCGCTCCCGTGAGATCAGCCTGACGCTTTTTTATCAGGCAATGAGCCAGTGCAAGGCATTGTACAAAGACCATTCCGAAACCATCATGGGCAACATGGACAGTATCGTATTCCTCGGAGGCCGGGAGGCTTCCACCCTAAAGGATATTTCGGAAAACTGGCTGGGCAAGGCCACCATCTCTATGCAGACCGAGGGCCGAAGCCGTGGACAGTCTGAAAGTTACAGCCAGAATATGCAGCGGCTTGGCCGGGAACTGATGACCACCAGCGAGATCACCACCATGCCCGGGGATAAATGTATCTTGCAGCTTCGGGGGCTCCCGCCCTTCCTGTCCCCGAAGTATGACTTGAAAAAGCACCCGAATTACAAGTACACAGCCGAATTTGATAAAAAGAAAAACGCCTTCCGCTTGGAAAGCCTGTTCCGCCACCGGCCATTGAGACTAAAGCCGGAGGACGAATACACGGTGTACGAAGTGGACGGCTCCGACACGGACGAAGAAGCTGACCTGTTGAATTTCGATGATCTGGACAGCGACGAGTTTGTGTAACTTCGGGCCATGATGACCCGAAGCGCCGCCGATGTGGGCGGCTTTTTTTGTACCCAAAATCATCAAACAAACAAAATGGAGGAACGTATATGGAATTTTTCAATCAGGCAATCGACATTCTTAAAATTCTGGTCATGGCTCTTGGCGCCGGTCTGGCGGTGTGGGGCGTCATCAACCTTCTGGAAGGTTACGGGTCGGACAACCCTGCGGCAAAATCACAGGGCATTAAGCAGCTTATGGCTAAGTAGATGTAATCAAGGGAAGAAAGGAAAAGCACAATCCAGACGGAACCGGCGATTGTGTCAAGAAATGTTTGTGGAATAGCAAGAACTTTGATATAATAGGAGCAGGAACCCCGTAACCGGGAGAAAGGCAGGAGGATAAATGCACATAAGCTATAAACCTCTCTGGCATACGCTGGTTGAGCGCAATATGAGGAAAGAGGACTTGCGGATTGCCGCCGGTCTTACCACAAATATGATTGCTAACATGGGTAAGGGAAAAAATATCAGCATGGAAACGCTGGTTCGTATCTGCGAAACCCTGAATTGTGGCATTTTGGATGTGATTGAGTTGGAACAGGACGATTAGAAATACGGCAAAAAAGTGTATCACTAGAAGCGCAGAGAACAGAAATGACTTCCTGCGCTTTTCCTATGCTTCGATTTATAAAAAGTTGTTCTTCCCTCTTGACAAAATGTAATGAGTGAATTACACTATATATGTAATCACTTCATTACATTTTGGAAAGGAGAGATGACTTTGATATGGAATAGAATTAAAGTGCTAAGGGCTGAAAGAGATTGGACACAAGCAGATTTGGCCGATAAAGTTGGGATTTCCCGGCAAGCGGTTATATCAATAGAAAAATATAAATATACCCCGTCTTTGGAGTTGGCTTTTAAGATTGCAGAAGCCTTTGGTGTTTCTATTGATGAAGTTTTTGAACATAGGGAGGACAAATAGTATGAATGAACAAACCATTCTTTTGATTTTTCTTGTTGCGGCATTAGCTGTAACTTTGGGATTGTATTTCTTAAAAGCCAAAAAACAAATGCAATATAAAGGTGATGAACGCTGGAAATTGATACAGCTTAACGCAAATAATGCTGCGAATATCTCAAATGCGGTTCTGATCGTCTTACTTGTGGTTTTGCCATTGTTTATAGATAGTCAGACGACATTTACACTACAGAGGGTGATTACATTTGCGCTGATTTATATTGGAATACGCAATTTGATTGAACTGGTTGCAACGATATATTTTGACAAAAAATTGTAAGGAGGACATGATGTTTACGAACAGAAAAGTCGTGCGGGGAATTATTCTGGCGGTATTGTTACTTTGCACAGCATATCTGGTGTATTCGATTATAGCTAACCCATTAGGCGAACATGACATTATACTTGCACTGGCTGTTACGGCTGGCTTCATCGCTCTTAGTGGCGACAAAAAGAAAGACGATAAATCTTAAAAAATAATGGCACGCACCCAAAATGAATAAAAAATCTAAAGCTGCCGTTGCAGGAACACCCATTCCCACAACGGCAGTTTTTCATTTCCACGGCCTGCGCCGGAAGTTCATACCGGACTGTTTTATCAGCGGGGATTTCTTGAACAGTTTCTTCAAAAGGCTTCGTTCCTCTTGTGAGAGCCGCTTATATTTAAGCTGGAACGCCTTACAGAACATCTCCGTGAATTGCTGAACCCTGTCCCCCGGCGATTGCATGGCCTTTTGTACTTCCCGTATCAGTTCATCGGCGGGCGTAGTATCCGGCGCACTTTCACTGTCATTTTCGTGCACCTTGCGTATGTCGTGGAGAATGACGTCCCATGTTTTGTGCGTCACATGGCAAAAGAAATCTTCTTCCTCTACCTGACAGGCTTCCAATACTTTGATTGCCCGGTCTGCCGTAGCTTCGGGATGTTCTTCCAGTATCATAGCCCGTAAAGCAGCCAGTGAGCTGTTTGTGTCATGGAAGTGCATGGTTGCTATCCCGTCCACATAGATTTCTGCGTCTGCCAGCAGTTCCCGGAATTTTTCATGGGAGATAATCTCACACAGCAGCCGGTTATTGAAGCGTTCACTTTTCAGCAGTTCCACGACTTCATCACTCAAATGTAATTCTTCTATCGGCGTGTTTTCATATTTTCGATTGTTGGTAAGGCCGAGCAGATAGTCAACGGACACCTGATAGAAGTCTGCCAGCTTCAACAGGCTGCCGTGATTGATTTCCTTGTATTCATCGTTGTCGTTTTCATAGCTGCCGAGGGCTGATTTTGAAATGCCGGTTTTCTGCGCCAGTTCTTCCAGATTTAAGCCCTGTTCCACCCGTAAATCTTTCAGGCGTTCCTGTACGGAAATGCGGGTTTTCATAGATACATCGCTCCTTCCTGCGGCTGGCTGCCGCCGTCAATTCCATTATACCATACCTGTTCCGCAATCGTGGAAATTTTCGATTTTGGGGCGGTTTTCCTACTTTGTGGATATACGGGAGAAGGCTCAAAAATGTGCCATAATGGGCTTAGTTCATCGATGGATTATTCCAATCGAATGACCGGCCTGTATGGGATATGCTTCCCAGCGATGTAGCGCAACGACTTGCGGCAGGGAAATGGAGGAACTATGACCGCAACGAGCGTACCAAAGGGAGCGAAACGCCGTTGTGAGAGCCAGGGGCAGGAACGACATCAGGGAGAACCGGCGAAAATGAACACCGAATTGATACCGAAACACAACAATCTGATAGGGCATAGTCTGTCCTATCCGTAATACTACGGGGGATTTCCGGGCGGCTCTATGGCCGCTTTTCCCTTGAAAATCGCCCCGAAACACAACACTAAAATCTGCTATCCGTCTATTGCGGCTGTTACGGCTGAAATGGGCGGATTTTTGTTTAAGGAGGCACCATGCCGAGAATGCCGAAAAAGAGGAAGCTGGAACTGTCCTTCTTCCTCAATGAACGGGGGCGGGTAACGTACAACGACCTTTGCCGGAAATGCCAGCGTACTTGCAAGCAGAGTTTCCGGGCGGTCATTGTGGACTGCCCCCATTATCTTTCTAAACGCTCAAAACGAAAAGTAAAGGAGGACACCGATTGAATGGAAGTTGAATTTATGACCGCAGACACCACCCTGCCGCCCTGTATGCCGCTGCCGAGAGCCATGCTGCGGCTCCCGATCAGCAGCACCGCAAAGGTCATGTACGCCCGGATGTTGGATTTTGTTTTCCTGTCCGGCATAGAGGACGCCAACGGGATTTTATTTATCCATTTCCCCATCGTGGAACTGGCGGCGGCACTTGCCCGCAGCACCATGACCGTAAAGCGTTCCCTGAATGAATTGGAGGACGCCGGATTGATACTGCGAGTGCGTCAGGGCTTCGGGGAACCCAACAAAATATATGTACTCATTCCCAAGAAGGAGGACAGCCGCCTATGAATGAAAAGCTGGAAAAACTCAATCAGGAGATAGAGAAAACGGAAAAGAAGCTGCGGAGGGCGCAGCATGAAGAAAAGATATTGGAACACCAGATAAAGACGCTGACACGGAAGGAACGGACGCACCGGCTTTGCACCAGAGCCGCCATGCTGGAAAGCTACCTTCCCCACCCGGAAGCTATCACGGATGAACAGGTCAGTTTGTTCTTGAAGCTGCTGTTCCGGCAGGACAGCACCCGTCAGCTTATGGAAAAAGTGTTCACCGGTAACGGCGATTTTCAGGGAGAGAACGCAGGCCGGAAACGGCCATAATTGCTTTCAGAGCCGCAGCCCGTGGGCTACCCCTCTGAAAGAGGGCGCAACTATACACCACCTGAAGGTAGTGTGTTGCGCCCTGCCGGGGGCTTCCTGCGGAAAGCGGATGATTGCCCGCAGCGTTCCGGCTCCTGTCAATCATCACAGGGGAAGCTACACTTCCCCTGCGCTGGCTGCCGCCAGCTACCCCTTTGTGGACTTGCCGCCCGGAAACACCTTGCGCTGCAAGCTGTTCCCGTCCAGCAAGTTTACAATTCATCTATTCCCAAAGGAGGCTGGTCATAGTATAATAAAATTAAAGACAGATAGGTTTTTATGCGGTTGTCAAAGAATTTTGACACACATTATAAGTGATGTAAAAGCCATTTGGTAGACGATATAGGGTGTTTTCCCTACAATAAAAGTGCAAGGGAGGTGCAGTGGCATGGAGCATGATATTGGAAGCAAAATCAAGGCAGCCCGAATCGAGAAAAAACTAACACAAGAACAAGTTGCTGAATTATTAGGAGTGAGTCGCCAGACCATTTCAAATTGGGAAAATGAAAAATCCTACCCGGATATCATTAGTGTCATAAAAATGAGCGAATGCTACGATGTCTCTCTTGACTATTTATTGAAGGGAGAACAGAAAATGAAAACCTATTATGATTATCTCGAAGAAAGTACAAATGTTGTGAAAAGCAACGCCAACAGAAACAGAATTATTACAATTCTCGCTTATCTGTTGATTTGGGCATTTGCAATGATTGTGTTCTGGTTCTTTACAAGCGGAAGCGACGCTATGGGTTACAGTTTGATGTTTCTTTGGATTATTCTTCCTGTAACAACATTTATTGTGTCCGTTGTTATTGGTAAAAACAATTTCTGGGGAAAAGGAAAATGGGCATTTACAATTTTCTTTGGCGCAATGTATATGCTTGCTGAATATGGTACATTCAAAATGGCAAACAACATTGCTTTTAACAAACTGAACGCCCCAGACTTTGGAATGATTGTAGCAGGAGCGATAATCTCTGCAATCGGTATGTTGGTAGGTTCGCTTTGTAATAAGAAACGCCCTAATCAAAATAGAGAAGAATGAAGTTCCGTAGCAAGTAGCAAAAATAGAGTCAGCGAAAAATTGGAAGTTGAGGAGGTGCTTGCCTATGAAATGGTATAATGATATGTCTGAACAAGAAAAACGAAGTTTTCAAAAAGTAATTGCTGTATGTGTAGTAGGTGCAATTTTAATTCTCATTGTTCCTATGGTTTTTCATACTATTTTCTAAGTAAGAGATAACTTCCCATTTATCGTGCTATCCATCATCGGGTCAACCTGACTCGAACTTTCAAAACTAAATACCAGCCGCCCACCGGCGGCACCACCGAGCAGGAAATCATGGAACGGTTTCCTGCTTTTTCTTTGCCCGGACGCCGGGAGAAAGGAGGTCACAATCCGTCATGCCACCATGCCCGCACTTTGATGTGAAAATCATCCAGCGCAGCAAGCGCCAGTCAGCCGTTGCGTCTGCCGCCTATCAGAGCGGGGAACGGCTGTTTTCTGAATACGACCAGAAGCAGAAATACTATTCCCATAAAAGCGAAATCGTCCACACCGAAATCATGCTGCCGCCCCATGCCCCGCCGGAGTACGCAGACCGGAATACTTTGTGGAACGCCGTCGAAGCGATTGAAAAACAATGGAACTCCCAGCTTGCCCGGAGGTTCGTGCTTGCCATACCAAGGGAACTCCCCCCGGAACAGTACACTGACCTTATCCGGGACTACTGCCGGGAGTTTTTCGTATCCAAGGGCATGATTGCCGACTTCGCCATCCATGACAAGGGGGACGGAAATCCCCACGCCCACATCCTTCTTACCATGCGGGCGATGGACGAAACCGGGAAATGGCTTCCCAAGAGCCGGAAGGTCTACGACCTTGACGAGAACGGCGAGCGTATCCGGCTTGCGTCTGGCAGATGGAAAAGCCACAAGGAGGACACCGTGGACTGGAACGACCAGAAGTACGCCGAGATATGGCGGCAGGGCTGGGCTGACACGGCGAACCGCTATCTGGAAGCCATCGACAGCCCGGAGCGCCTTGACCTTCGCTCCTATGCCCGACAGGGGATTGATAAAATCCCCACCGTCCACATGGGGCCAGCGGTCAGCCAGTTGGAGAAGAAAGGCATACAGACCAACATCGGCAACCTGAACCGGGACATCAAAGCTGCCAATTCCCTCATGCAGTCTATCCGGCAGATGGTACGCAGCTTAAAGGGCTGGCTGTCCGGCCTGAAAGAGAAAAAGGCGGCGCTGCTGGAAGCGCTGGAGCAGGCAAAGGAGCCGACCATCCCCGAACTGCTTTCCCGGTATCTGGATAAACGGAGCGAGGAACGTACCGGCTGGACTACCAAGGGGAAGCTAAAGGGAACCGTTGGCGATTTCAACAAGGTCATGGAAGCCCTTGATTTCCTGCGGCAGAAAGAGATTTCCACCGTGGAGAGCCTTGACGCCTATCTGGATGAAGCCAGCGCACAGGCCGTTTCCATCCGTGAGGAAATCAGGCCGATGGAGAAACGTGTAAAAGAGATTAACCGGCTGCTTTTCCATATCGGGAATTTTGAAGCAAACAAGCCGGTTTATACAAAATATGCTGCTATCCGCTGGAAGAAACCCAAGGAGAAATTTGCCGCCGACCATAAGGAGGAACTGGACGCCTACAACGCTGCCCTGCGGTATTTCAAGGTTCACCTTGATGGGGCGAAGTACAGCACGAAGAAGCTGGCCGGGGAACAGGCACAGCTTTCAGAGAATATCGCTTCCAAGACGGAAGCACTGACTGCCGTACAGGAGGATGTGAAGATTTTGCGGGATGTGCGCCACTGGCTCAATCAGGTTTTGCCATCCGAGCAGTACCGCCAGACCGCAGAGCCGGGAAAGAAACCATCCATCCAGCAGGCAGTCAAAGGCCGGGAGCAGCGTATCCGGGAGGAACAGGCAGAGAAACGCCAGACGCCCCGCCGCCAGCAAAAACAGGATATGGAACTTTAACCAATCAGGCGCTTGCTATTTTCCCCGTGAGAATGGCAGGCGCTTTTCTTATTTTCAGGAGGATTTGCCTATTGAACGTATTTGAAGCCGTGAAGCAGTCTGTTACCACCCGGCAGGCTGCTGAGCATTACGGTATCCGGGTAGGAAGAAACGGGATGTGCGTCTGCCCCTTCCATGACGATAAAAATCCCAGCATGAAGGTTGACCGGCGCTTCCATTGCTTCGGCTGTCAGGCAGACGGGGATGTGATTGACTTTGTTTCCCGTCTGGAAAACGTCAGCCCCAAGGAAGCCGCCCTCATGCTGGCGCAGGACTTCTCCATCCCCTATGAGGATAAGGAGCCGCCAAGCAGGAGCCGCCGCCCCCAGCCCCGGCAGGAAAGCCCGGAGCAACAATTTAAGCGCATGGAACGCCACTGTTTCCGGGTACTGTCCGACTATCACAATCTGCTGCGCCGCTGGAAGCGGGACTATGCCCCCAAGACACCGGACGAGGAATGGCACCCGCTTTTCGTGGAAGCCTTGCAGAAACAAGCCCATGTGGAATATCTGCTGGATGTGCTGCTGTTCTCCGACATAGAGGAACGGGCTGCCCTGATTGCCAGCTACGGAAAGGAAGTGAGGAACCTTGAGCGGAGAA